>OJAC01000097.1_pt1 | contig 82326 bp, 63 predicted proteins | sample 1588701 | NCBI WGS metagenome assembly OJAC01 (sample SAMN03283256) | human gut metagenome | biome: human-associated habitat; material: feces | host: Homo sapiens | place: USA | collected 2013 | reverse complement strand
ATTGACTATAAAGAAGTAGTACAAACACGCTCTTGAGTTCTCAAACCACCACCACACCAGCCAGACGGGAAACCAACCAGAGGAAGGAACCCGCCGCGCTGAGCGGCAACAGATGAATAACTTACACGCATGTCCGGATCCACGCAAATCAAGGCACGCAAAAACCCAAGGAATCGGCATAACAGCGCGGCTCCCTCGGCGTGTCGCAAACAGCCTATTTGCGCTGTTCTGATACCAGAATAATCCGTTTTGCATTGCCGCTGCGTAACAAATTCATGTGTTCACCGGCGTGTTGCAAGAATTCGATTGCGTGACCATCCAGGTTCACTTTCTCGCAACCGGTCATCGCATATGCAAAAAGGGACTTCCCTTTACGGGAAGTCCCTTTCAGTAGCTATTGAAGCTCGCTAGCCTCAGGCCAGGGTGTTCGGGTCAACCGGAACGCCCGGGTTCATCGTGGAGGTGATGGTTGCCTTGGTCAGGTAACGGCCCTTCACGGTGGACGGCTTCAGACGCTTGACTTCGTCGGCCACAGCCTTGAAGTTCTCGTCCAGAGCGGACTCATCGAAGCTCATCTTGCCGATGAGGAAGCTCAGGTTGCCGTTCTTGTCGACACGGAACTCGATCTTGCCGCCCTTGATGTCCTTGACAGCCTTGGTGACGTCCATGGTCACGGTGCCGGTCTTGGGGTTCGGCATCAGGCCACGCGGACCGAGCACACGGCCCAGACGGCCGACCTTGCCCATCATGTCCGGAGTAGCAACCACGGCGTCGAAGTCGAGGAAGCCGCCCTGAACCTTTGCGATCAGGTCGTCATCACCGACGATGTCGGCGCCAGCCTCGGTAGCCTCGGTGGCCTTCGGGCCACGGGCGAACACGAGGACCTTGGCGGTCTTACCAGTGCCGTGAGGCAGGTTGACGGTACCACGCACGAGCTGGTCGGCCTTACGCGGGTCAACGCTCAGACGGAACACAGCCTCGACGGTCTGGTCGAAGTTGTAGGAGGGCATGCTCTTGAGCAGAGCGATGGCCTCGTTGGCGGTGTAGAGGTTGTTGCGATCGACGCGCTCAGCGGCTTCGCGGTACTTCTTGGAACGCTTTACCATCTGTCCTTCTCCTTATCAGTCCGTAACCGTGATGCCCATCGAGCGAGCGGTGCCCTCGATGATCTTCATGCCGGCCTCGATATCGCGAGCAGACAGATCTTCCATCTTGATCTCGGCGATTTCGCGAACCTGCGCCTTGGTGACAGAGCCGACCTTGTGGGTCAGCGGGTTCTCGGTGCCCTTCTCAACGCCAGCGGCCTTCTTCAGCAGAGCTGCAGCCGGCGGGGTCTTGAGCACGAAGGTGAAGGAACGATCTTCGTAAACGGTGATCTCGACAGGGATGACCTGACCCATCTTGTCCTGCGTCTGGGCATTGTATGCCTTGCAGAAGTCCATGATGTTCACGCCATGCGAACCCAGAGCCGGGCCCAGCGGCGGGGCCGGGTTGGCCTTGCCAGCCTGGATCTGGAGCTTGATCAGCGCCGAGACTTTCTTCTTGGGAGCCATATTATGGTTCTTCTTTCTATAACGCGGTTCGAATGGTCGCCGTCCTCAGGTTCGGCTGTCTGCCATCATGCTCGGTCTTGACTCATTATTTATCCGTGCATGCTGCAGGCAATCGGCCTGTGGTCGGTCTCCTCCCGCAACTTATATTGCTGTGCTGTGCTAGCGAGTCTCCTCTCCAGACACAAGCTTTCCTATTATGCAAATCCACCCGGACAACACAAAAAGCCCGACCACGATGGTCGGGCTCTGCAAAGTTTGGGAGTTAATCTAGCTTCTGAACCTGGTGGAAGCCAAGCTCCACCGGCGTATCACGGCCGAAGATGGACACGAGCACGGTGAGCTTCTGAGTGGTGGGCTCCACGTCGGAAACAACGGCGGCCATGGTGGCGAAAGGCCCATCGGTGACGGTGACCTGATCGCCAACGGCATAGGAGACTTCGACCTTGCGCTTCTTGGCGGCGGCGGGCTTGTCGCCGGCGGCCTTGAGTGCCTCGGAAGCAATCATCGGAGCCATCATCGCCACGACTTCCTTGCGGGAGAGCGGCGCCGGATCCTTGGTCGGGCCAACGAAGCCGGTCACGCCTTCGGTCTCACGAACGATACGGCGGGCGTTCTCATCCGGCCACATACGAATCAGCACGTAGCCAGGAACACGCACGCGGGTGATGACCTTCTTGCCCTTTTCGGTGTGCTTCTCGACTTCTTCCATCGGCACCTCGACCTGGAAGATCTGGTCTTCCATGCCGAAGGAGGCGACGCGGGACTCGATGTTGGTCTTCACGCGCTTCTCGTAGCCGGAGTAGGTGTGCAGCACGTACCACTTGCCATCAAGGGAACGCAGGGACTTGGAGAATTCATCAACGGCCTGCTGACCGGCATCGGTCTCCTCGGCCTGCTCGGATTCGTTGACTTCTTCCTCGTCCTCATCCAGAGAAACGGTCTCGGTCTGAGTGGAAGCAACGGGAGCGGATTCAGTCGCCGCCGGAGCGTCGGACTCAACATCTGCATTGTCGACGGATGCGTCAGATTCTGCGGAAAGGTCAGCGACCGGTTCGACCGGGGCAGCTGCCTCATCGGCAGCAGCTTCGGAAGCCTCGACAACAGGCTCCTCAGCCGGGACGGCGTCGAGGTTCTCGAGATTCAGTTCATCACTCATGCGTTGTTATTCACCTTAGGTTGTGCGGATCAGCCGAACACCCACAGCGTGGCCTTGCCTAGACCGAAGTCCATGCCAGTCACGAGGGCCATCAGCAGCAGCACGAAGATGAATACGGCCAGAGACCAGAAGAACAGTTCCTTGGCGGTAGGGGTCACGACCTTGCGAAGCTCGTCGATGATCTGCTTGATGAACAGACCGATACGCATGAAGACATTCGGCTTGACTGCCTTTTCACTCTTGCTCGTCTTAGCCATTCCGTACCTCGCGTCAGCTGCTTGATTATTAGAAACTTGGCAGGGAAGGCGGGACTCGAACCCACAACCTACGGTTTTGGAGACCGTTGCGCTACCAATTGCGCCACTTCCCTAGGTGAAAATCCACCTCGGCGTGCGTTCCGTAGAGAACGCTTCGCCACGGCGAAACCGCCAAGTCGTTATAGTAACGGCTCCGGTGGATTATCGCAAATCGCGTGTCGCGCGCGTAGCACGCGACTCTTCTCAGTTAGCCCATTCCTTGAATCGACGCATGCCTTCGGCTAGGTCTTCGTCGGCCAGTGCGTAGGAGAAACGCAGGTAACCGGGAGCACCAAAGGCCTCGCCGGGGACGGCGGCCACGTGGGCCTCATCCAACAGTGCAGCGGCAAAGTCAGCGGACGTATCGGACACTGTGCCCTTGGGACCCAGCGGCTTGCCAAGCAAAGCGGTGATGTCCGCAAAAACGTAGAACGCGCCGGTCGGAGTCGGGCAGTTGACGCCCTCGATATCGTTCAAGGCGGTCACAATCGCACGGCGGCGCGCGTCGAAGGCCTTACGCATCTCGTGCACCTCATCCAGCGGGCCGGCCACAGCAGCCAAAGCAGCACGCTGGGAGATGTTGGCCACATTGGAGGTCATATGACCCTGCAGCTTGGCGGCGGCCTTGGCCACCTCAAGCGGAGCGACCATCCAGCCGACACGCCAGCCCGGCATCGCATAGGTCTTGGCCACGCCGTTCAGCACCAGCAACTGCCCGCGGCATTCCGGCACGGCGGCACCGATGTAGGTGGTGTGCGCATCGTCATAGTTCAGGTGCTCGTAGATCTCGTCGGAGATAACCCAAATGTGGTGCTCGACGGCCCAACGACCGATCGCTTCCACGGTTTCCGGCTTCCAGACGGCTCCGGTCGGGTTGTTCGGGGAGTTGACGATGATTGCCTTCGTATGCTCGGTACGGGCCGCTTCCAGCGCCTCAAGCGAGGGCTCGAAGTTCACGTCGGCACCGGCGAATACTTCGACCGGCACACCACCGGCAAGCTTCACAGCCTCGGGGTAGCTGGTCCAGTACGGAGCGGGAATGATGACCTCATCGCCATCGTTGAGCAAGATCTGGAAGGATTCATACACGGCCTGCTTGCCGCCGTTGGTCACCACGACCTGATCGGCATTGACCTCATAGCCGGAATCGCGCAGCATCTTAGCCGCAATCGCTTCGCGCAGCTCGGGCAGGCCCGGCGTAGGCGTGTACTTGTAATTCTTCGGGTCAAGGCAGGCATCTGCCGCAGCCTTGACCACGTTTGCGGGGGTCGGGAAATTCGGTTCACCTGCGCCGAAGCCGACAACGTCAAGTCCGGCGGCCTTCATGGCCTTGGCCTTGGAATCGACGGCGAGCGTAGCGCTCGGTGCCACAGTGTTGATACGGTCGGAAAGAGTCTGCCATTGCGCCATAGTCATGGCTCCCATGCTAAACCTACAGCACGAAAAATCGCCAGAGCCGCACTATGGTGATGGAATCTGTCGTGTGACAGATTCCATCAGTCACACGAGCACGAGATTGTCGCGATGAACCAGTGGGTGGGCGTACTGGGGGCCGAGGAAACGCTTGAGTTGGGCGGTGTTACGCCCGAGCATCTGCGGAATTTCTTCGGAATCGAAGCCGGCGAGGCCTCGGGCCAGGTGTTCACCGCTTTCGGCATCGATCCAGACCGGATCGCCGGCGGAAAAATCGCCATGTACTTCGAGCGCGCCGGCCGCCAGCAGCGAGGCACGCCCGCCGCGAATCGCCTGGCCGGCACCCGCATCGACCACAATCGTGCCGCGCGGGTCGGCGGCGAAGCCGATCCACAGACGGCGTGAGGAGCCGCGGGCCTTAACCGGTGCGAACACGGTGCCCACCGGATCGCCCATCATCGCAGGGCCCGCGTTCGAGGCGCAGGTGAGTACCGTGGGGATGCCCGAGACGGCCGCCACGCGCGCGGCCTCGAGTTTGGTGACCATGCCGCCGGTGCCGACCTTGGAGCCGGAGCCGGAGACTTGGATGTCGCCCAGCGCATCAATCACGTTGGGCACATATTCCACACGGCGGGAGCCGGGCTGCGAGGGCGGCGCAGTGTACAGCGCGTCCACGTCGGTCAGTAGCACCAAGGCTTCGGCCCGCACCAGGTTGGCCACCAACGCGGAGAGTCGATCGTTGTCGCCGAAGCGAATCTCGTTCGAGGCCAACGAATCGTTTTCGTTGATGATCGGCACCACGCCGAGGTCAAGCAGACGGTCCAGCGTGCGTTCCACATTGCGGTACTGGGTGGCACGAATCGTATCTTCGGCAGTGATCAGAATCTGGCCGACGCGAATACCGAATCGACCGAACGCAGTCTCGTAGCGGGCCATCAGTAGCCCTTGGCCGACGGCTGCGGTGGCCTGCTGAGTGGCCACGTCCACCGGCCGCGAGTCAAAGCCCAGAGGCCCGAAACCGGCGGCGATAGCACCGGACGAGACCAGCACCACACGTCCGCCCATCAATCGGACCTGAGCCAAGGCCGCGGCCAACGCGTCGAGCTTGTCCGGGTCGAGGTGACCGCTCGGCTGGGTCAGCGAGCTGGAGCCGACTTTCACGACAATGGTTCCGGCTGCGGCGATCATGCGCCGCACCTCGGCCTGACTCGGAGTGCTCATTTATTCCTCGGTTTCACCATCTTCGCTGGACTCACCGTGGCCGAACAGGCTGGTTTCGTCATGGCGATCGTCGTCAACGGTCGGGTCGGCCCAGTGGCCGGCCTTGCGTTCGGCCATCATCGCGTCGCGCACGGCGGCACGGGCGTCCATCATCTCGTGGTATTGGGCACGACGTTCGGCGTTGGAGCGGCGGTGCGTGCGCGGGTCCAGCTCTTCGAGACGCAGATCCTTGCCTCGGGCACCGAGGTTGGAGCCGTCGAGCATTTCGGCACCAGCGGAGATGGTCGGATCCCAATCGAATTCGACCATACGGGCACCACGACCGATGCGCACTTCGTCGCCGGGGTGAGCACCCTTGCGGCGCAGCTCGTCCTCCACGCCCAGCTTGGCCAAGCGGTCAGCCAGGTAGCCCACGGCCTCGTCGTTGTCGAAGTTGGTCTGCATGACCCAGCGCTCCGGCTTGACGCCACGCACCTCGAAGAACACTTCGCCATTGCCGAGTTCGCGGCGCTCGACCGTGAACTCAAGCGCACTGCCGCCCTCGTCAGCACGACGCGGACGGCGGCCCTTGGTCTCCAATGGCTTGATGACCACGCGAGCCTCCTCTTCGGCCTGCTCGCGGTTGGCCACTTCCTCACGCATCTCGTGCACCAGCGCAGACAACGCGAAGTTGAGCTCCTTTAGACCCTCGTGCGAGGCAGTGGAGATCTCAAAGACCTTCAGCCCGAGTTTCTCGAACTCCGGACGCACGAACTCAGCCAATTCCTTGGCCTCGGGCACATCGATCTTGTTCAGAATCACGATGCGCGGGCGTTCGGGAATCGGGATGGCACCCAACGGCAGCTCGAGCTTGTCGGCGTAGAGCGCCAACTCGTTTTCCAGCGCGTGGTAGTCGGACATCGGGTCGCGGTCCGGTTCAAGCGTGGCGCAATCGATCACATGGGCGATGATTTCGGTACGTTCGATGTGGCGCAGGAACTCCAGTCCCAGGCCCTTGCCTTCGGAGGCGCCCGGAATCAGGCCCGGCACGTCGGCGATGGTGTATCGAGAGTCGCCGGCGATAACGACGCCGAGATTCGGCACCAGCGTGGTGAACGGGTAGTCGGCGATCTTCGGCTTGGCGGAACTCATCGCCGCAATCAGGGACGACTTTCCGGCCGAGGGGAAACCGACCAACGCCACGTCGGCGATGGACTTCAATTCCAAAATCACGTCGCGCTCTTCACCGAGTTCGCCGAGCAGGGCGAAGCCGGGGGCGCGGCGGGTCTTGTTAGCCAGGGCGATGTTGCCGAGGCCGCCGGCACCGCCTTGGGCGACGACGCAGCGGTCGCCCTCGTGGCGCAGGTCGGCGAGCTGCGCGCCGGGATGCTTGGCTTTGCCCTGTTCGCCGCGCGCCTCAAAGACGACGGTGCCGCAGGGCACGGGCAGAATCAGGTCCTCGCCCTTGGAGCCGTCCTTATTGTCGCCCAAACCCATGGTGCCGCTGCCGGCGACACGATGCGGCATGAAACGATAGTCGAGCAGGCTGGTGGCGTTACGGTCGGCCACGAACACCACGGAACCACCGTCGCCGCCATTGCCACCGTTCGGGCCGGCCAACGGCTTGTATTTCTCACGACGGATGCCGGCCGAACCGTTGCCCCCATCGCCGCCCTTGACATGGACGGTTACTCGATCCACAAAATCACTCATATTGATTACCTTACAAAAAAGCCGCGTCCTTACGGGCGCGGCTTGAAAAAAGCTTGACGCTATATCGCTCAGGCGATGACGTCGACAACCTTGCGGTCGCGACGCACACCGAACTTCACGGAGCCATCGGTGAGGGCGAACAGCGTGTGATCCTTGCCCATGCCGACGTTGTGGCCCGGGTGGAAGTTGGTGCCACGCTGGCGAACGATGATGTTGCCGGCCACGACGGCTTCGCCGCCGAACTTCTTCACGCCGAGGTATTGCGGGTTAGAATCGCGACCGTTGCGAGAGCTGGACGCACCCTTCTTATGTGCCATGATTCATGGTCCTTTCTATAACTCAGGCAATCGCCGTGATCTTGACGATAGTCAGCTTCTGGCGATGACCCTTACGGCGAGCAACACCAGTCTTGTTCTTGTACTTCTGGATGCTAATCTTCGGGCCCTTGGCTTCGTCGTTCACAACCTCAGCCTTGACGGACACCTTGGCCAGATCGGCGGCGGCAAGGGTGACCTTGTCACCATCGACAACGAGGGAGACCGGGAATTCCACGGTATCGCCCTTCTTAGCGTCGAGACGGTTCACGAGGATGACGTCGCCAACCTCGACCTTTTCCTGATGGCCACCGGCCTTCACAATCGCGTACATTATCGTTCCTTTTATGTTTTGGAAAGCTACCTTGCCTAACACGCACCGAGCTTGCGGTCAGACACCGAGTTTCGAATCTACACCACCATGCGGACTAAATCAAATGATTTTTGCCCGCGTGTCAAGCACGACACACCTGTTACTCTTCCGCTTACTCTTCCGCCGTGTTGTTGGCAGCGACGGCAGCGGCGGCAATCTGAGCCAGTTTGGCTTTGACGTCGGCGCTGGAACCAGCCGGTTCGGGAGCGGGAGCGGTGCCGCGACCGTGCTTGTTGGTTTTGACGAACGGGTCGCCACCGCGAAGCGCGTAGGGATCGTCGTAGTCGGCCGAAACGGTCGGCTGATCATGCAGGATGAAACCACGGCCCTTGCAGGTCGGGCATTCCTCGGAGAACGCCTCGACCAGACCCTGGCCGATGCGCTTGCGGGTCATCTGCACCAAACCGAGCGAGGTGACTTCGGCCACCTGATGCTTGGTGCGGTCGCGTGCCAAGCATTCGACCAAGCGGCGCAGCACCAGATCGCGGTTGGCGGGCATGACCATATCCACATAGTCGATCATCACCATGCCACCGATATCGCGCAGGCGCAGCTGGCGGGCGATCTCTTCAGACGCCTCCAGGTTGCAACGCGTCACCGTTTCTTCCAAGGACTTGCCCTTGCCGATAAAGCGGCCGGTGTTCACGTCAATGGTGGTCATGGCTTCGGTGCGATCGATGACAATCGAGCCGCCGGACGGCAGGTAGACCTGACGCTCCATGCCCTTACGCAGCTGGGAGTCGATGGACCACTTGTCGAACACGTCCTTGCCTTCATGCTCGGCCGGGTCCCACTTCTCCAGCTTGTCCTTCAAGTCGGGGGCCATGGTGTCAAGGTATTCCTCGATACGGTCGTAGACCTTGTCACCTTCCACGATGAGCTTGCTGAAGTCGTCGTTGAAGATGTCGCGCACCACGCGGATGGCCACGTCGGGCTCGCCCTGCAGGAGCTTCGGGCGCTTGCCGTGCCAGAATTCCTCGCGCTTGGCGTTGATGCGCTCCCACTGGCGGACCAGTGATTCGAGATCCTTGACGATGGCGTCTTCGGATGCGCCCTCGGCTGCGGTACGGATGATCACGCCCATATCTTTCGGGGCGATCTTGGAGACGATGTTCTTCAGACGGCTGCGTTCGCGCTCCGAAAGCTTGCGGCTCACGCCGGTCATGCCGCCGGATGGCACGAGCACCAGGAAGCGGCCGGCGAGCGTGACCTGAGAGGTCAGGCGGGCACCCTTGTGGCCGATCGGGTCCTTAGTGACCTGCACGAGCACCGGGTCGCCGGACTTGAACGCCAGCTCGATGCGGCGCGGCTGGCCTTCGAGACGAGCGGCATCCCAGTTGACCTCGCCGGCGTAGAGCACGCCGTTGCGGGCCTGGCCGATGTCCACAAATGCGGCCTCCATGCTGGGCAGCACGTTCTGCACGCGGCCAAGGTAGATGTTGCCGACGGTCTGTACTTCCTGAATGTCGGAGACGTAATGCTCGACCAGAACATTGTCTTCCACCACGGAAATCTGGGTGTGATGTTCCTTCTCACGCACCACCATCAGGCGGTCCACGTTCTCGCGGCGTGCGAGGAAGTCCTGTTCCATGAGCTGGCTCTGGCGGCTGCGCTCACGGCGGTTGTCACGGCGGCGCTGCTTCTTGGCCTCGAGACGAGTGGAGCCCTCCACATCAGTGATCTCGTCGATGTACTGCTGCTTGCGGGAGCGTCGGACCAGCGGCTGTTCGCTGTTCTGACTCTGGTCGTCGGTGCCCTCGCCGTTCTTGCCGCCACGACGGCGACGGCGACGGCGAGTAACGGTCTGCTCCTCATCGTCCTCATCGCGATCACGGTCATGATCATCGCGATCGTCACGACGGCGGGAACGCGTATCTTCGGCATCGTTCTCGGCGGTATCGTGCTCGCCGTTGGCACCGGTTTCGCCGCGTGAGCCGCGACGGCGGCGACGGCGCGAACGGGTGCGGGTGGCGTCGGATTCTTCGTCGCCCTCCTCTTCGGCAATCGGCGAGTAGGCGATATCGTCCAGCTCGAGGTCTTCCTCAATCTGCTCGACTTCGGCGGCTGCACGGCGCTCCTGGGCGTTCAGGCGGCGGGAGCGACGGGAACGGCGAGAGTCGGAAGCGTCATCGGAATCGAAATCATCATGGTCCGTGTTGGCGCTGGCATTGGCGTCACCGGCGGCAGCGTTGCGGGAAGCGTCACGAGACGCATCACGGTCGGCGGCATTGCGGCCACGATCGTCACGGTCGTCACGGCGGCGGCTGCGCGGCTGCGCGTCGTCATCATCGTGGCTGCGCGAGCGGCGGGAGCGACGCGACGGACGTTCGTCGTCGTCAACATCGTCATCACGAGTGTCAGCGGTATCGTGCGCATCCACAGCGGCGGGCAGTACCGGTTCCTGGAAGAGCAGGGACGTCATCGGCTTGCCGCGACGCACGGCCTCGTGGCCAGAGGGCAGGGATTCGACCGCGTCGAACAGGCGCTCATCCGGGGTGTCCTCGTGCGTATCCGCAACTGCACGGCGAGAACGACGGCGAACCGGACGGTCCTCGTCATCATCATCCATATCCATAGACGCACGGCGAGAGCGGGAGCGAACCGGCCGATCCTCGTAGTCATCATCGTCGGACTGGCGGGAGCGAGAGCGGCGGCGAACCGGGCGGTCCTCGTCGTAATCGTCATCGTCCACAACCGAACGGCGGCGGGAACGTGGGGCGTCATCGTCATCGAAATCATCGGCACTGACAGTGCGGCGCGAACGATGAGGACGATCATCCTCGCTATCCGAGTCGGCCACTGCGGAAGCGGCGCGGCGCGAACGGCGGCGGGTTGGACGTTCGGCGGAATCCTGGGAATCGCTGGATTCATCGGAATCGCTGGAATCGGCTGACTTGGAATCGGCCGCAGTGCCGGCATCGGGAAGCGCGGGGGCTTCGAACAGCGGGGCGCGTTCCTGCACTTGCAGTTCCAGAGAAGCGCCGGCAGCACCGGTGCCGCGGACCACGCGGCGGCCGCCACGACGACGGCGAACAGGTTCGGCGGGCTGGGAGGCGGCGGCAGGCGCAGCGTTCACGGCTGCAGCCGAATCGGCATTGGATACGGTTGAATTATCGGTTCCGTCGTTGACGAAACCTTCACGGTTGTCAGTGGGCACAATGCTCCTCGCGGCGCGCTGCATCACGACGCCTATTTCCAGGCCTATACGCTTGTCTCACACCACGCTCTCACCGTGGCCGCACGAAAACGCGCCGCGTAAAGGCAACTTCGTCTCAAGTCTGTCCTGCGGGTGGCGGACACCGGCGCTTGCGTTGTCTCATTCTCAAGAGCCGCAAGGGGATCGACGCCATCTCGCACGCTGATGGTTATGCAGAACCACCATCCTTTAGTATGCCACATATTTTGTGCGGGCGTGGCCCGGCGAGGCTGACGTTCTCTCGGCTCCCCTCCCCCGCGGTGACAGCTCCCCTCAGGGAGGGGAGCTAGAGAGGTGTCAGACCAGCCAGTCGGTAAGGATTGCGGCCATGGCGGTCAGGTCGGATTCAGGCACCTGCTCGTCGTGCTTGTGAGCCAGCAGCGGATCGCCGGCACCGAGGTTGACGGCCGGGATACCGAGCTGAGAGAAGCGTGCCACGTCGGTCCAGCCGAGCTTGGCCAGCGGGTCGCGGCCAGTGCGCTCCTTAACCAGTCGGACCAGATCCTGGGCGAGCGGGGCGTTCAGGCCCGGGCGCGCGGAGGGGCTTTCGTCCTTCATTTCGATGCCGTAGCCCTCGAACACGCCGCCGGTAGCCACATGCTCGCCATTGCCGAGTTCGGCACCGGCGTCCGCGCCCATCATCAGAGCCTTGGCCTCGGCCAACGACTTGTCCGGGGCGAAGCGGTAGTTGACGTGTACGCGGCATTCATCCGGAATGACGTTCGTGCCTTTGCCGCCGGAGATCAGCGTGGCGTTGAGGCCCTCGCGATAATCGAGCCCGTCCACGTTCACGGTGGCCGGCTCGTAGGCGTTGAGTCGGTTCAGAATGTCGGCCGCCTTGTGGATGGCGTTCTCCCCCATCCATGCACGGGCGGAGTGCGCGGCCACGCCGTGGGTTACGACGTCGAAGCGAATCGTACCGTTGCAACCGCCCTCGATGCCGCTGTTGGTGGGCTCGCCGATGATGGCGAAATCGCCGGTGATCCAATCGGGATGGGCCTCGACGACTTTGCGTAGGCCATTCTTTTCGGCGACGACTTCCTCATGGTCGTAGAAGACGTAGGTGAGGTCGACTTTCGGGGTGGTTTCCGGCGTGCGGCCGTCGAGCGTGGCGGCGAGGTAGAGCATCACCGCGTCGGAGGCCTTCATATCGGTGGCACCGCGGCCCCACAGCACGCGGTCTTCGGGATGAGCGTGGGCGATTTCTTCGCGAATCAGCGAATCGCCGGGCTCCAGCCACTTTGGTGGGAAATTGTCGATGACCGGCACAGTATCGAGGTGCCCGGCCAAGATCACACGGCTCGGCTTGCCGAAGTCGGTGCTGGCCACCACTGTGTCGCCGTGACGGCGGACGGTCAGGTGCTCTTGCTCGTTAAGGAAGGCCTCGACCTCGTCGGTGAGGGGGCCCTCGTGGTCGGACACGGAGAAGTTCTCCATGATCTGGGTGAGCAGGCTGTTCAGCTGCTCGGCAGTGGATGCGGTGCGGTTCAATTCAAGCGTCATGTGAACAGCGTACCGCGTGGGCGGCGGGCCCAGCACACTCACTACATGAGATTTTGCGGCCGAATACATTTTTATGTGCCACACTGGGGTGGCGAAAGGGAGGATTATGCCAGGTCTAATCAGCGCCATGCAAGGCTTCTGCGTTATCGGCATCGTAATCGCGGTGGGATATGTTGCCGCACGAATGCGAATCGGCGGGCCGTCCGCTCAGATGGTGCTCAACCGGTTCTCCTTCTTCGTATCGAGCCCGTGCCTGATGTTCGCGATTCTCTCCAAGGAGCCGATTTTCGACATCTTCCACCCCTCGATTATCGTGGCGTTCTTCTCCGCCGTGCTGGTAGGCGTGGTGTTTTTGGTGCTCAACCGTATGTTCTTCCACCTGAATGCCCCGGACGCCACCATCGGTGCCCTGAATTCGCTGTACCTCAATTCCAATAACATCGGCCTGCCAATCGCCACCTACATTCTGGGCAATCCGGCTCTTGTGGCACCGATTCTGGTCATGCAGCAGGCCATCTTCACACCGGTGGGCCTGACAGTGCTGGACGTGACCACCAAGGGCAAGGTCTCCATCAAGGAAATCGCCAAGCAGCCACTGCATCAGCCGCTGCTTATCGGCTCGCTGCTGGGCATTGTGGTCTCTGCGATTTCCGCTAAAAGCGGCTGGTTCCCAGTGCCGAAATTCATTTTCGACCCGATCGACATGATCGGCGATTCGGCTGTGCCAATGATCCTGATGGCGTTCGGCATGTCCCTGCACGGCACCAAGCCGCTACAGCAGAAGGGCGATCGCCCGGCCATCTTCACGGTCGCGGTCCTCAAGAACATCATCATGCCAATTATCGCGTTCCTGCTCGCCTACTTCGTGATGGGCTTCCGCGGCTCCGAGCTGTACGCCTGCGTGGTACTCGCCGCTCTGCCCACCGGCCAGAACGTATACAACTACGCGGCCCGCTACAACGTGGGTCTCACCTTCGCGCGCGACGGCATTCTGATGAGCACCATGACCAGCCCGGTGTTTATCGCGATCATCGCGGCGCTGCTGTCGTGATGGGTGCGCAGAGAAGCGTTCTCAATAGTATCCGTGCGCGCAAATGCACAGATATCGCACAAACGAACATTTGCTCATCCGCATATTTGCGGTGATTTCAGCGTTTCTACGTTCGATTTGCGTATACGAAAGTACGCACAGTTGTTATTGAGAACGATTCGCTGCGCAGCTCGGCTCAGTCATCAGCCCGATAATCGGTCAGATTCAAGCTGGCCGCCACATGATTGGACGCGAACGCGCCGATGGAAACCAGCGCATAGCACAACACAAGCCCGCCGAAGAAGCTGGCCAGCGTGGCCGGTTCGGTCATCGAAGCGGCGAACAGAGGGGCCATAAGCAGCATGGAACAGCCGCCGGCCACGATCACCACGATGTTGAGCGGGGTGAGTACCTCGATGAATCGCGCACGGTTCAAGGTCTTGACATCAGTGCCCTCCAACACCAGCATGCGATATTCGCCGGCCTGATCGTACACGCTGCCGGCCTGCATCACACCGGAGCTGACCGCGGCAAGCACAGCGGCGAACACGAGCGTCAGAATGCCGCCGGTGCCGATGTCGCGAATGAACACGGTGAACGGGTCGTTGGCGTCATCGACCACGGCGGCCGATCCGAAGAATCCGCAGATCGACGTGATGCCGGCGATAAACACGGCCAACGCAATGCCGGACACATTGCGCCAGGCGCGCTTAGGGTTGTCGAGAATACGGCGCATGGCAATCATCGTGGCCGCATCCTTGGGGCGCTTGGCCTTGGCCTTGGCGCGAGCGGTGATCACCCACGTGCCGATAAGATTCACCAGCGCGAAGCACAGCAGCATGAAACCGATGATCACGCCGTACATCACCGCCTGGCCGGCCTGAGCCAGCATGGCCGGGTTCTTGAAGACGATCATGGCCACCACCACGACTACCACGAACAGCACCATACGGGTGCCTGAGGGCAATGCGGTGGCGGTGCGCGAGGTGACACCCAATGGGGTGATTGCCACGCGGCGCAAGGTGACCAGCGACGATATCAGCGCCAAGATGGCCACGCCCGCCAAGGTGATTACCAGCGCCAGCGGGCCGACCCATAGCTGTTCGAAGGTGAACCGCTGCTCCTGGAAGGGAATCAGCATGACTGCCGGCATCAGGGCGCAATAGCCGGCAATGCCGATAAGCGCGCCGATCAGCGCCTGTCCGGCGGCGTCAAGCGCGGTGAGACGCACCACCTGACCGGTGGTCGCGCCGGCCAGACGCAGGGCGGCGAGACGGGCGTCGCGGCGGGATGCGGCCAGTCGTGCGGCGGAACCGGCGAGCGCCACGAACGGCACGACGAGCAGCATGCAGGCGAATACCGCCAACGCCACATAGGCGGTGGAGAATTGGGCCAGGCTCGTCGGGTCGCTGATCTGCCGTTTCCACGCGGCCACCGTATCGGGCCGGCAGGCACCGAAGTCGAACGCGCAGGCGACGGTATGATCGGCCGAAGCCCGCCAGATGAAACCGTGTACGCCGCCGAGCACGGTGAGGAAGATGGTGGTGGCTGCGGCGAAGGCGATGATTGCCAGCATCGAGGTGTGGCCGGCGCTGCCGCGCAAGCCGGGGCGGTGAAACAGCCGCCAGAGGGCGAACGTGCTCATCGCGCGCCTCCTGCGGTGGTTTCGCTCCCGCCGGCTGGAGCTGCCGAGCGTAGCGAGGCTGAGGGTGGTTCAGCGCCCTCGGGCCACCCCCAGTCAGCCTGCGGCTGACAGCCCCCGCCAGCGGGGGCGGAGTTGGGGTTGGCGTCTGTCTGGTGCAGACGGCCGTCCTGCATCATTACGGTACGGCCGCAGAACGAAGCGACGTTGGGGTCGTGGGTGACGACGACCACGGCGGAACCGTTGTCCCGCGCGGCGGCCATGAGAATGCCCATGACCTCGCGGCCGGTGGCTTGGTCGAGCGCGCCGGTCGGCTCGTCGGCGAAGACCACGGCAGGTTTGACGGCGAGTGCACGGGCGATGGCGATGCGCTGCATCTGTCCGCCGCTCATCTCCCCCGGCCGGTGCGTGGCGAGCGCGCGCAATCCCATGCGTTCCAGCCACAGGATCGCCGTGTCGGTGGCGGTGCGGTAGGGCATGCCGTCAAGCATCATCGGCAGGGCGATGTTTTCGACCGCCGGCAGTTCGGGCAGCAGCTGGCCGGACTGGAAGACGAAGCCGAAGTCGTTGCGGCGCAGTTTGGTGCGCTCGGCGTCGCTCATGCGGCTCAGGTCGGCACCACGGAAGATGACGGTGCCGGCGGTCGGCTTAATGATGCCGGCGAGCGCGTGCAGCAAAGTGGATTTGCCGGAGCCGGACGGGCCCATCACGGCTACCGTCTCGCCCTCCCGGAGCGTGAAGTTCACGTGGTTCAGGGCGAGCGTGTGCATGGTCGGCATGGCGAAGCCGGGCTGGGCTGGCTGGGATGGCTGGCCGGCCTGAATGGCACCCGGTCCGGCCGCAGCGGGATTCGCCGACGCATAACCGGCTCCCGTGCCGGCTGGCATCACGCCGGTGACGCCGTGCCCTGCCTGTGCGCGGGCCATGCTGGCGGTGTAGTCCATGACCAGGTCGTGCGCCTCGATGACCGGGGCCCACTGCTGGGTGTGCGATGCCGGCTGCTGGAACTGTTGGGGTTGCTGAGACTGCTGAGGCTGAGCCGCCGGTCCCGACGCCGGCTGAGGCTGCTGCAATTGCGATGCTGCTGTATTCATACTCCCGAGCGTACGGAGCGAACGCCCAGCCGACCATCGGGCTGCGGTATGAACCTTTCTGGATTACCGGCCCGCTCCTCATCCGCAAGGATTAGAGATACGCAAATGATTAATGACCGGCAACCACTATTCGGTGCCGGTCATTATGAGCATTGCATTCAGGCGCTACGCGCATTATTGCGCGGTAGCCAACTCGTCCAGGCGGGCGGCGAAGCGGGGCCAGTCGGTCTTCATAGCGGTGAGGAGCTTGCGGTTGGGCACGTCGTCAATCGGGACCCAGCAGATTTCCATGCTTTCGTCGTCGTTTGCCTTGGGCTCGACGGTGTGGCCGGGCTTTTCAAAGGCAAACACGGTGGTGTAGGCCCACGGGCCATGGTCCTCGCGGTAGGAGCCGACCACCTCGATGTCTTCGGGGGTGATGTTGGCTTCCTCGTAGCTTTCGCGCAGCGCGCCCTCGATGGGCGATTCGCCGTCCGCGGTGGCACCGCCGGGAATACCCCACGTGCCGCCTTCGGCGCTCCACGCGGCGCGATGTTGCATGACCACGTGGGTCACCTTGCCACTCACCGGGTCGCGACGAGCCAGCAGAATACCGGAAGCACCGTTGGTGCCCCAATGCTTGCGGCCGCAGGCGCAGTCCACCCAGCCATCGCCGGGCTGGTGTACGTTTTCGACCGGCGGCAGAATGCCAGCGTGCTGGTTGCCCGATGCCTTGCTTTCCGGTTCCAGTTCACCACGGCCGACATTCCACAGGTCAGTCCACGTGATGCCCAGTTCGCCGGCCAGATGCCGGGCCAGCGGCAAGCTGAGGCCGATGATGCCGTGCGGATCGCCCTCAATACTGTCGATGAACGCACCACCGAAGCCTTCCAGCGTGAACGATCCGGCGACTTCCAGCGGCTCGCCAGTGGCAATGTACCGTTCGACGTCGGCATCGGTGAATTCGCCGAAATGGACTTTGGCGTGGCTTGCGCCGCGCACGGTACGCCCGGTCGCGAAATCGATCAGGCAGTGGCCGGTCCACAGTTCGCCGGTCGCGCCGCTCATGCGCTTCAGTCGTTCGCGGGCCACGGCTTCGCTGTGCGGCTTGCCGTAGCATTCGCCGCCCAAGAGGAACATCGAATCACAGCCGAGAATCAGCGGGCCGACCGTCGCCTCGGTCAGTCCCGGCTGTCCGGCAATAGCGGTGGCGATGGGTTCGGTGATGGTCGGCATGTCGATGCCGGAGAAGTCGCGCGTGGTGGCGACTTCCGCCTTGGAATAGTCGATGGGCTGGCCAGCGGCGGCTTTGCGCAGGTCTTCGACGACGGCTTCGCGTTCCGAATCCTTGATTTCCTTGGCCTTGAGCGGGTAGGCAATCACGCGATCGCCGGTTGCGGCGGCGGCAGTATTGGCCACATCGCGATACGCACGGTGAACGGCCTCGGCCTTGGCTACGGCAAGAATCATCACACGCTGCTTGATGCTCAAATCGTCGACGGTGACACCTTCCTCACGGGCGGCCGCTTCCAGCGCAGCAGGCTCATCCACGTGCGAGACGCGAATTGTGGGGCAGATACCCGCCGAATACAGCACGTCACGGCGAGGCTTGGACTTGGAAGCAAGAATTAGCGGAATGGACATGACTTAAGTCCTTATGCTCCCGCTGGCGGGAGCTGTCGAACGAAGTGAGACTGAGGGTGGTCTCTGCCGGTATGGCGGACCACTCTCAGACCGCCTGCGGCGGCCAGCTCCCGCCAGCGGGAGCCTTCTCCTCGACTTAGCGACGCTCGATTTCGACGCCGGCGGTGTTGATGGGCAGGTGAAGCACACGCCAGTGGCCGGAAGCAAGCTGCTCCGATGCGATCTGGTCGATGTCTTCGCGGGCGTTGCCGTAGTGCAGCACGAGCACGCAGGGGCCAGCACCGGAGACGGCGGCGGCATAGCCCTTGGAGCGGAAGAGCGCAATGAGCTCGGTGGACGGCGGCATCAGGGTACCGCGATACGGCTGGTGCAACTTGTCCTGCGTGGCGGTGAACAGTAGCGCGTTGGACTGGGCCTGAGCGGCCGCAAGCTCGTCAGCGAACGGCGATTCACGGGTTCCGCCAGCGCAAGCGCACGTATCGGCATCCTGAGCCGGGGCAGCGGCGACGCCGGACTTGCCCTGCTGGGCGGCCTGGGCCAGCACCATGGGATTCATCGCAGCGGGCAGCAGACCCACGCGAGACACGTTGTAGACGGCGTCCTTGTATGGCAGTTCCCTAGGCAGCGCCTGACGGGCCTTCTCAGTGGACAGCTCATAGTCGGGCACGAACACGGCGGCGGTGATGGACGGGTCCACCGGGTAGTTGACGGCGTGGAATCCGCCGTGCAGCGGTTCACCACCAGGAACGGCGACCGAGCCGACGCCTTCCGCGGTTTCGAAGTCCCAAGAGACGGTCAGGCCACCGAACACAGCCGGGGCCACATTGTCCGGGTGTCCTTCAATCTGGGCGGCCATATCGAAGACGGCCGGACGGTTGAGGTCACCGGTCTGGGCGAAGGCCGCGGCGGCGGCGATGCCGGCCACAATGGCCTCGGCGGAAGAGCCCATGCCACGAGCCTGAGGGATGTTGTTGGTCGCTTCCAGCGTGAAGCCGAGTCGGCCGAGGCCGAACGTGGCACAGGCACGGCGGAAGGTGGAGACCACGAGGTGGGTTTCGTCGCATGGGAGGGTGTCGGCACCCTCGCCGTGGATGATCACGTGGGCAATGCCGTCGTTCGGGTCGTCGTTGAGCGTGAAAGTGAGCTCGTCATGGTAGTCGAGCGCCAGACCCACGGTATCGAAGCCGGAGCCGAGGTTGGCGGACGTGGCGGGCACGCGCACGTGAACGCTATTGCAGATTGGATTCATGGTTGTTCCTTAAAAAGGAGCTCCCTCATCAGAGGGAGCTTGGGTATTCAGCTTTCACCGTTCGACCGCCTCATCAGAGGGAGCTTAGGTCTTGTCAGTCCAGCACGCGCAGGATGGACGGGTCGCCGGTGACGAAGTCGAGCGCCTGCACGGCCTTGACGGTGTTGCGCAGGGTTTCCTCGTCGGTCAGGTGGGTCACGATGCGCAACTGCTGAATCTCGCCGTCGTAGCCGGGGTCGGTCATGGTGGGCTTCAGATCCTGGTTCACACCGTTGATGGAGACACCGTTCTTGGCGAACTCGGCGGCGATGGTGGCCAGCACGCCCGGCTTGTCGTGGATCAGGAAGCGCACGGCGAATGCAGCCTTGGAGGCGGTAATCGGAGCCTTCGGCAGATTCTTGTACAGCGGGATGGACGGGCCGGTGCAGCCAGCAGCAATGTGGCGGGCTTCGGTCACCACGTCGCCCACGACGGCGGAGGCGGTCGGAGCGCCGCCGGCGCCACGGCCGTAGAACATGAGGTCGTCGGCGGCCTCGGCCTTGACGAACACGGCGTTGAAGGAGCCGTGCACGGAGGCCAGCGGGTGGTTCTCGTCGATCAGGGCCGGGTAGACGCGGGCGGAGACGCCGGCCTCGCCGTTCTCGACCACGGCGAGCAGCTTGATGACCTTGTGCTCGGCGGTGGCTGCGGCGATGTCGTCGGCGGTGATCTTGGTGATGCCCTCAACGGACACATCGTCGATGGTCACGGAGGTGTGGAAGCCGAGGGTGGCCATGATGGCGGCCTTGTTGGCAGCATCGTAGCCTTCGATGTCGCCGGTCGGGTCGGCTTCGGCGTAGCCCTTGGCCTGGGCGTCCTTGAGCACGTCGTCAAACTGGAGACCCTTGGTGGTCATCTCGTCGAGAATGTAGTTGGTGGTGCCGTTGACGATGCCGAGCATGCTGGTCACCTTGTCGCCGACCAAGGACTCGCGCAGCGGGCGCAGGAACGGAATCGCGCCACCCACAGCGGCCTCGAAGTAGATGTCGACGCCCTTGGCCTCGGCGGCGGAGTAGATCTCCGGGCCGTACTTGGCCAGCAGCGCCTTGTTGGCGGTGACCACGGAAGCACCGGATTCGATGGCGGCAAGCACGAACTTGCGGGCCACGGTGGTGCCGCCGATGAGCTCGATGACGATGTCCGAGTTGGTGGCCACGCTCAAAGTATCGGTGGTGACGATGGACTGGTCGATCCACGGGAACTTCTCAGTTTCCTTCGGGTCGAGGCAGGCGACGCCGGTCAGTTCGACCGGGCGGCCGATACGAGCGGACAGTTCGTCCTTCTGCTCGACAATCAGGCGGGCGGTCTGGGAGCCGACGGTGCCGGCACCAAGCAGGCCTACGCGAATCGGGGTTTCGTTGTTGCGAGCCAATTCAGGGTCCTTCCAAAAAGTTTTCTATATCCCACCGCTATTTTACGGATTATTTCCGACAGCAGACCGAAAGTACTCATCAAAGCTGACGGTCCTTTTCGTATTATGACGGATTTGGCCGCACATTACAGACTGTCAGGCGCTCGCCTCTGCACGTGGATCACTCGCTGACGTCGAGGTTGAGTAGGTCGTCTACGGTCTGGCGGCGGAGCATGACGTGCGCACCGGACTCGCTGACAGCAACCACCGCCGGAATCAGCGCTTGGTTGTAGTTGCTGGCCATGGTGCGGCCGTATGCGCCGGTAACCGGCACGGCGAGAATGTCACCGCGCTTCAAATCGGCGGGCAACTGCACCTCGTGAACCACGATGTCGCCGGATTCGCAGTGCATACCGCACACACGGGCAAGCATCGTTTCAGCGGAACCGGTGCGATTCGCCAGACGCGCGGTGTAGTCGGCACCGTAGAGTGCCGGGCGAATGTTGTCGGACATGCCGCCATCCACAGACACATACACGCGCTCGGCAATCGGGTTGCCGTCACTGTCTTTGGCATCGGACAAGTGCACGTGCTTGATGGTGCCCACGCGGTACAGGGTTACGCCGGCGGGCGCCACGATGTAGCGGCCGGGCTCGAAGCTGATGGCCGGGGCGGGCATGCCGAGCGCACGGTTGGTGCTGTTGACCGCATCCGCCAAGCGAGTGAGTTCCACGTCAATGTCCATTGAATCTTCGCCATCGGTGTAGGCCACGGAGTAGCCGCCGCCGAGGTCGATTTCGGGCAGGATGTAGGCGTCGGTGGCCCACAGGGTCTTGCGCAGCAGCATCATGCGCTTGGCCGCGTGAATGAAGGCGTCCGCATCGTGGATGTTGGAGCCGATGTGCGAGTGGGCTCCGACCAGTTCGAGTACGTCCTGGTTGGCGAGGATGGTCTTGAGCACGGCGATGGACGGACCGTCCGCAATGGCTTCCATCGCGGCGGCCAGCGCCTTGTCTGTGTCGGAGACTTCCTCGTGGCTCAGGTCGTACGGGTACTTGACGTCGTAGTGCAGCTCGCGCTCTGATTTCTCGGTCTTTTCCGCGCCATTTTCCGGGGAATGCGTCGCAGAGATACGCGCGTTGGTAGCGGCAGGCGTCACGTCTTTGAGGTCGTTCAGCACGTCGAGCACGGCGGCGTCGGCCCCGGCGGCCAGCAGCGGCACGCCGAACTTCTGGTCCTCGTGAGCAGTGGAGATGTACTCGTGGCCGCCGGCGTGGACACCGACGGTGACGCGCAGCATCACACGGGCGCGTTTGCCGAGCTTGCGGGCGATGGCAGCAACGCGCTCCGGCTCGTCGGGCTCGTCGATCACGATTTTGGCGAAGCCCTGTTCGATGGCCAGCGCGATTTCCTCATCGGACTTGTTGTTGCCGTGCAGCACCAGACGACGTCCGGGAACGCCAGCGGCGAGGGCGATTTTCATCTCGCCCATCGTGCAAGTGTCCACAAACATGCCGGCCTCGGTGACCAATCGCACGACTTCTTTGGACAGGAACGCCTTACCGGCAAAGCTCACGTGCGTAGTGGATGTGTTGAATGCTTCGGCGGCAGCGCGCACGAAGTGCCTGGCACGTGCGACTACTTCATCAGTGTCGATGAGATAGAGCGGCGAGCCGAACTCGTCGAGCAGCGATTCGGCGGTACGACCATGAAATTCGATGGAGCCTTCGGCATTCACAGCCGTAGCGGCCGGCCAAATTGGAGAAATAGGCATAATCACATCTTCTCGGGGGCGGTGACGCCGAGGAGGTCGAGGCCGTTGGCGATGACCTGCTGGACGGCGTCATTGAGCTTCAGGCGGGCGGCGGCACGGGCCGGCTCCGGGTTCTTGGCGATCTCCAAGGCCTTGCGAGCTTCGTCGTCGCCACGGGTTTCCGGATCAGTCAGGGCCATCGGCACCACGCGCTCCACGTTGTACCACTTGTGATAGGTGGCGGCCAGTTCTTCGAGGTAACGGGCCACCTTGTGCGGCTGGCGGTCGTCGGCCGCAGTGGCGAGCACGCTCGGGAACTGGGCGAGGGCGGCGAGCACTTCGCCGTCGGCCTCGGTGTCGAGCAGGGCCAGGTCGGCACCCTCGTAGCTGATGCCGGCAGCGGCTGCGTTGCGGTCCACGTTCTTGGAGCGGGCGTGCGCGTACTGCACGTAGTACACCGGGTTGTCGTTGGTGTGCGAGGCGAGCAGGGCCAAGTCGATGTCGAAGTTCTGGTTGTAATCGGAGCGGGCCAGCGAGTAGCGGGCGGCGTCCACGCCGACCACGGAGACCAGGTCGTCAATGGTCACGACGTTGCCGGCGCGCTTGGACATGCGCACGGGCTTGCCGTCCTTCATCACGTTGACCAGCTGGCCGATGAGAATCTGCATGTTCTTGCCGGGCTCATCGCCGAAGGCCGCGCACATGGCCATCATGCGGCCGATGTAGCCGTGGTGGTCCGCGCCAAGCATGTAGATGGCCACGTCGGCCGAGTTTTCGGCGCGATGGCGCTTGTCCCAGTAGTAGGCGATGTCGGCGGCGAAGTAGGCGAACTCACCATTGGACTTGATGATCACACGGTCCTTGTCGTCGCCGTGCTTGGTGGATTCAAACCAAGTGGCGCCGTCCTTGTCGAAGATGTCGCCGCGGGACTTGAGCTCTTCGATGGCGGCGTCGACCTTGCCGTCGGCGTACAGGCTGTTTTCATGGAACCAGACGTCGAAGTTCACGCGGAAGTCCTTCATGGACTTCTGAATCTCGTCGAACATCATCGGCACGGCGCGCTTGCGGAATTCCTCGCGCACTTCGGTATCGGCCTCGCCGAGCGGTTCACCGTCATCGTTCAGGCCCTGATCCTGGTGGGCCAGTGCGGTCAGGTCCACGCCGTCGGACTCGGCTTCGGCCTGAACACGGGCGGCGATCTCGTTGATGTAGGCACCCTTGTAGCCGTCGCACGGGGTTTCGGTCTGGTAGCCGGCCTCACCCAAGTTATTGGCCTCGGCCCAAGCGGCGACCAGCGACTTGGCGAAGCGGTTGATCTGCTCGCCGTGGTCGTTGAAGTAGTATTCGCGCACCACCTTGGCGCCGTTGGCCTCGAGCACGCGGGCCATGGCATCGCCGACGGCAGCCCAACGGGTGCCGCCGATGTGAATCGGACCGGTGGGGTTGGCGGAGACGAACTCGAGATTCAGGGTCTGGCCGCCCAGATGGTCGTTGCGGCCGTATTCGTTGACCTTGTTGAGATGCTTGTCGGCGTCGGTCACGGCACCGGCGGCGAGTACGGTGTCCACCACGGCGGCGGCCGAGGCGGAGTCAAGCGTGATGTTGATGAAGCCGGGGCCTGCCACCTCGACCTTGGCAATGCCGTCGGCTTCAGCGAGCGCGGCGGCGAACGGCTCGGCCAGATCGCGCGGCTTCATGCCGGCCTTCTTGGCCAGCTGCATGGCGATGTTGGAGGCCCAGTCGCCATGCGCACGGTCCTTCGGGCGCATCACGGCGAGCTTGTCGACGGGCGGAATCAGCTCGTCGGTCAACGCGCCGGCCTGGCCGGCGGCGACGAGGTTGTGGGCAATGCTGGAAATCAGTTCACTTAAGGCTTCAGGACTCATTCTTCTAAGGATACTGAGAACGGCGACACTTGCGCCCTGGTATGCCTATATGCTGCCCCTGCTGGCGGGGGCAAGCACACAGCCGAAAGATACCAAGCGAAAAAGGGTAGGCGACAATCGCCGGAATCGTTGGAGGCTCGCCGAAACCGCTATACATACCGTCGGTCGGTATCTATAGTGATCTGCAACATCAAGCACAGTAGGGAGGCCACCATGGCACGTAACGCTCACCCCGAGGTGACGCGCACCCGCATCCTCGACGCCGCACAACGGCTGTTCATGGCCCAGGGCTATGAGCACACCTCCATCCAGAACATCGTGGACGAGCTCGGCGACCTCTCCAAAGGCGCGATCTACCATCACTTCAAATCCAAGGAAGCCATCCTCGAAGAGCTCACCAACCGAGACAACAATATGCAGGACGACTTCAACGAATCCGTCATGAATCGCACTGACCTTACCGCCCTCGAAAAGTTCCGCGTGCTATGGCGGCATTCGATGACCAAGCAAGACCACGTGCAGATCATGCGAGCCGCCATGCCGATGCTGAGCGATCCGGTTTCGTTCGCCGCGAATATGCAGGTATGGAGCAAGCATCTGCCCGAACGCTTCCTGCCGCTGATCGAGGCGGGCGTCAAGGATGGCTCCATCCCCACCGAGTATCCGCGCGAGGCCGCAGAGCTGCTTTCGTTGCTGCCGAATTATTGGCTGATGCCGTATTTCTACCCGGTGACCCTGCCCGAAATGGAGCATCGCATCCGCTGCTTGGCCACCATGCTCGACGCGATCGGCGTGCCGATTTTCGATGACGAGCTCATCACGGTCGCCGCGAAGGGCATGATGACGTTCGCAGGGGAGCCGGAGAAAGGCTCAGAATGAATAGCACAGTGAAACCCGAGAATGACATCGCCGGCACCGCCACCCAACGCCCGCTGCTGTCCCGCGACTTCGTGCTGCTGGTCGCCGGACAAGGCATCTCGCTGTTCGGCAATGTGATGCTGCGATTCGCGATGTCGATGTGGGTGCTGGACGAAACCGGCTCAGCCACCATCTTCGCCTCGGTGCTGGCCATCTCCATCGTGCCGACCATCCTGCTCTCCCCGTTCGGAGGCGTGCTGGCCGATCGCGTCAACCGCCGCACCATCATGGTGGCGCTCGACGCCATCTCCGCCGTGCTCGTGCTGGCGAGCGCCATCGTCTTCGCCACCACGGGCTTCCATATCGTAGCCATCGCCACCATGCAGGTGCTGCTCGCCGTGCTCGGCGCCTTCGAAACCCCGACCGTGCAGGCCGCACTCCCCCAGATGTTCCGGCAGTACGGCCCGGCCACCATGCGCCAAGGCATGGCCGTGATCAATCAGGTCCAACAACTAAGCAGTCTGCTGCCGAGCTTCCTCGGCGGCGTGCTGTATGCGATGTTCGGCATCCGTCTCATGATGATCATCGCCATCGCAAGCTTCGCCGGCGCAGCCGCGCTCGAATGCTTCATCCGCCTCAGTGCCCCGGATCGCGGCGACGAGGAGCTGCCCACCCCACTTGAAGACCTCAAGGCAGGCGTGCGATTCCTCATCAAGGACCGGCCGAACGTGTTCAGACTGCTGTTGTTCGCGGCGGCGCTCAACTTTGTGCTTATCGGCTATTCCGGCGTCGGCTTCCCGTACACGATTCGTACAGTGCTCGGCTTCGACGCCACTGTCTACGGCATCGCCGACGGCCTGATCGGTGTTTCCGGCGTGGCGGGCGCATTCATCGCCGGCCTGTTCGCCGCCAAGCTCACGATGCGCTGGCTGCCGGGGCTGATGGCGACGCTTACGCTGGCCATGGTCCCACAGGGTATTGTGTTCCTGCTGCCGGTCGACGCATGGACCAAACTCGTGGTGCTGATCGTATTCACCTGCGGCACGATGGTCGCCAGTTGCTTCACGAATCTCATCGCCGTGCCCGCCATCCAGCTCAGTACGCCCGAGGCAATGGCCGGCAAAGTGATGTCCATGGCCGCGGCCGTGAGCATGTGCGCCCAGCCGCTCGGCCAGATGGTGTACGGCTGGGCCTACGACCAAATGCCGGTCGCCATCGTGCTGTTCATCACCACCGCCCTGTTCGCCGTGCTCACCGTGCTGATGGTTCCGCTCGCCAAGCAGTTCGAGGACTGACGATCGGCGCGCACGCCACATCCTGCCGCCCGGCCATAATTGAATCACCGCACGAAAAGGCACGAAAAGGCACGAAAGAGGTACCTATGGCCACGCTCAACCCCCAATCATTGGTCACGTTGTGGCAAATCGAACAGTATGGTTCGTTCTCCGCCACGGCCAAGGCCACGGGTTGGTCGCAGCCGGCCATCAGCCAGCAGATCAAAAAGCTGGAGGCACAGTGCGGTTCGACTCTGGTGCAACGCACCTCGCATGGCGTGGAACTCACCGCCACCGGTTCGATGCTCGCCCGCCACGGCGAGGCCATCGCCGATCGGCTGGAGCGGGCGGCCCGTGAAGTCGAGGATTATCGGCATCATCGGTTTGATCACCTGCATTTGGTGGCCCCACCGTCAATCTGCTCTACTATCGCGGCCCGTACCGTGGTCAAGCTCAGTATGTTCACGGACATCGAGCTGAGCCTGATTCAGATGGAGCCGCCGGAGGCGATCGGTCTGATTTCCCAAGGCAAGGCCGATACCGCCGCCGTGTTCCGCTACAGCAGCATCCCGAACTTCCTGCACATCGGCGACGACCTGACCTTCCATTCGCTGGGTTACGATCCGATGCGACTGCTGGTGCGCCGCTCCAGCGGCATCGCCAAACGATTCGAGGAGACCGGCGAACCTGTGCCGCTGTCCGCCGCCAAAGACGAGCATTGGATCGCCGGCTGCCCCACCTGCCGCGCAAATTTGGTGAAACTGGCCACCCGTGCCGGATTCAAGCCGGATATCCGCCACTGCACGGATGATTACTGGGCCACGCAGAACCTGGTCGAGGTTGGTATGGGCGTCTCGCTGGTGCCGGCGCTCGATACGCATATCAACTTGCAGGGCGATCTGGTGGCCTGTCCCATTGCCGACGATTTTGCGGCGCGCGAGGTCGGCATCGTGACTCGTGCCGGCGACCATCGCCCCGCGCTTGGTTCATTGCTCGAGGAGCTCGAGCGCACGTCACTCAAATATTTGAGTGCCAAGTAGTCGCACAGCGATAAGCAAGCTTGCGAGCGCCATCACGATTTCGGGGAGCCAGACCGTTGAGCAGCCCTTCTGCACCGGGAACAATGACATGTTATGAGCATGAACAACATTCCCCAGTCAACGACTTTGAGCAACACAACCGCCGGCACCTCTTGCTTTGATGCCAATCACATCGACGTGACGACCATCGAGGATCTGGAGCAGGTCGGTTCGGATAAATGGACCCGTTACCCCGGCTGCATCGGCGCATTCATCGCCGAGATGGATTACGGTCTGGCACCATGCGTGGCCGAAGCCATCGAAGAGGCTACTGAACGTGGCGCGCTCGGCTACATTCCCGACCCGTGGAAGAAGGAGGTCGCCCGCTCGTGCGCCGCATGGCAGCGCCGCTACGGCTGGGAGGTGGATCCAACGTGCATCCGCCCGGTGCCGGACGTGCTGGAGGCGTTCGAAGTGTTCCTGCGCGAGATCGTGCGCGCCGGCAACTCCATCGTGGTACCGACTCCGGCCTATATGCCGTTCCTGAGCGTGCCGCGCCTGTATGGCGTGGAGGTCCTTGAGATTCCGATGCTGTGCGCGGGCGCCGGCGAGAGCAGCGGGCGCAATGATGAATGGCTGTTCGATTTCGACGCCATTGAGCAGGCGTTCGCGAACGGCTGCCATGCCTTCGTGCTGTGCAACCCGCACAACCCGATCGGCAAGGTATTGACGCGCGAAGAAATGCTGCGATTGTCCGATCTGGCCGCCAAGTACGACGTGCGTATATTCTCCGATGAGATTCACGCGCCGTTCGTCTACCAAGGCCACACGCATGTGCCATTCGCCTCAATCAACCGGCAGACGGCCATGCAGGCTTTCACCTCCACTTCAGCCTCGAAGTCGTTCAACATTCCCGGCACCAAGTGCGCGCAGGTGATTCTCACCAATCCGGACGATCTGGAACTATGGATGAGGAACGCGGAATGGTCCGAGCACCAGACGGCCACCATCGGTGCCATAGCCACCACTGCGGCCTATGACGGCGGCGCGGCATGGTTCGAGGGCGTGATGGCATATATCGAGCGCAATATCGCGCTGGTCAACGAGCAGATGCGCACGAGATTCGCCAAGGTGCGCTATGTGGAGCCGCAGGGCACGTATATCGCGTGGCTGGATTTCTCGCCACTGGGCATCGGCGACCCGGCCAACTATTTCTTTAAGAAGGCCAACGTGGCGTTGACAGACGGCCGTGAATGCGGCGAGGTCGGGCGCGGATGCGTACGCATGAACTTCGCCATGCCCTACCCGCTACTGGAGGAATGCTTCGACCGCATGGCCGCCGCACTTGAGGCGGACGGGTTGTTGTAGAACAGAATTGCGGCTCCCCTCAAAGAGGGGAGCCGAGGAACGGCCGAATTAGTCGAAGTCGGCACCGAGGGCTTCGAGTTTGCCGCGGAAGTCGGCATAGCCTCGGTCGATCAGGCTGATGCCGTGCACGTCCGAGGGGCCTGACGCGGCCAAGGCCGCGATCAGATGGCTGAACCCACCACGCAGGTCCGGCACGTCGATGTCGCGTCCGGTCAGCGGGGTCGGTCCGAAGATCACGGCGGAATGCTTGTAGTTGCGCTGCCGGAAACGGCACGGCAGCGAGCCCAGGCACTCGCGGTACAACTGGATGGTGGCACCCATCTCGACCAGCGGCTTGGTGAAGCCGAAACGGTTCTCGTACACGGTCTCGTGCACGATCGACAGGCCGTTGGCCTGGGTCAGGGCCACCACGAGCGGCTGCTGCCAGTCGGTCATGAACCCGGGATGCACGTCCGTCTCGATCGCCACGGGCTTCAAGTCCCCGCCCGGATGCCAGAAACGAATGCCCTTGTCCGTCACCTCGAATTTGCCGCCCACCTTGCGGAACACGTTGAGGAACGTGATCATCTCCGGCTGGGTGGCACCCTTGACGAAAATGTCACCGTGCGTGGCGAGCGCGGCGGACGCCCAGGACGCCGCCTCGATGCGATCCGTCAGCGACGTGTGCGTGTACCCCTGCAGTTCCTTGACACCCTCGATGCGGAAGGTGCGATCAACGTCCACAGAAATGATTGCACCCATCTTCTGCAGCACGCACACCAGATCCATGATCTCCGGCTCAGTGGCCGCGCCCGACAGTTCGGTCTTGCCCTCGGCCAGCACGGCCGCCAGTAAAGTCTGCTCGGTGGCGCCCACCGACGGGTAGGGCAGGTGGATCTTCGCGCCGTGCAGGCCGTTGGGCGCGGTGATGTGGATGCCGTCCTTGTGTTCCTTGTCCACCGTGGCGCCCAGCTTGCGCAGCGTCTCCAGATGGAAGTCAATCGGACGTCCGCCAATCGCGCAGCCACCCAACGCGGGAATGAACGCTTCACCCAAACGGTGCACGAGCGGGCCGGAAAACAGGATCGGGATGCGCGACGAACCGGACAGTGTATCCACGTCGGCCACATCGGCCAGCTGCACACGCGAGGCGTCGATGGTCACAATGCCGTTCGCACCGTCCACATCCACGTCCACGCCGTGCAGACGTAGCAAATCGGACACCACATGCACGTCACGAATCTCCGGCACGTTCTTCAGCACCGACTTGCCCGGTGCCAGCAACGCGGCGACCATCGCCTTGCTCACGAAGTTCTTCGCGCCACGCACCTTGATCGTGCCATTCAAAGGCTTGCCGCCCTCGACATGCAACACGTCATCCGGATTCTCAGCCACGCCACTCTCCTCAATCAATCAAGATTCAAAAAATGCTACCGTCCAGTTTGCCATAAGCCATGTGCCGACTCCGTGAAATGCACCCCAGCCGAACTTTGATCACCGTGCACAACGGATCCCATACCCCCGTCGAATCAAACCGATAACGTGATCTTCCTCACATTTGCCGCCACGGCGTTCTCCATACTTCTACGCTACGATTCAGGGCAATGGCATCAGACGCCATGTCCACAAGCAAAGGAGCATTCATGACCACAGTCGCCGTCATCGGCTGCACGCACGCCGGCACGTTCGCCACCACCTCGATTCTCGCCGAGCACCCCGATTGGACCGTCCATGTTTTCGAGCGCAACGGTACGCTGTCCTTCCTCTCCTGCGGCATCGCCCTGTGGGTGGGCGGCCACGTATCCGACCCGAAGAAAATGTTCTACTCCTCCCCTGCCGCTCTGGCCGAAGCCGGCGCGACCATGCATATGCGCACCGACGTGACGTCCGTGGACCTCGACGCCAGAACCCTCACCTACCGCGCGCTGGACGAGGCCGGAGACCCCGCCGAACAGACCCTCTCTTTCGACAAACTGGTCGTGACCACCGGCTCGCGCCCGGTCATCCCGCCGATCCCCGGCATCGACAGCCCGCATGTGCTGCTGTGCAAGAACTGGGATCACGCCATCGCCATCAAGGAAAAGGCGAAAACCGCCAAGTCGGCAGTGGTGATCGGGTCGGGCTATATCGGCGCGGAAATCGCCGAGCAGTTCAGCGTCACCGGCGTCAAGACCACGCTGGTCGACGGCCTTGATCGCCCGCTGGCCAATAATTTCGATAAGACCATCACCGATCAGGTGGCGGCCGCGTTCGAGGAGCACGGCGTCACGCTCGCGCTCGGCCAGAAGGTGGTCGAGTTCCGCGACAATGACGACGACACCGTCACTGTGGTCACCGAAAAGGGCGAGTACACGGCCGAAATGGCGATTCTGGCCGTCGGCTTCCTGCCGAACACCGACCTGCTCAAGGGCAAGGTGGACATGCTGCCGAACGGCGCGATCGTGGTCGACGACTACATGCAGGCGTCCGCGCCGGGCGTGTACGCCGCCGGCGACTCCGCCACCGTGTTCTACAACCCCACCGGCCAGCACGATTACATTCCGCTGGCCACCAACGCGGTGCGCCAGGGCCTGCTGGTGGGCCGCAACATCGAGACGCCGACCGTGAAGTACATGGGCACGCAGGCCACGTCCGCCGTACAGCTGTACGATCTCTCGCTCGCCGCCTCCGGCCTGACCCGCGCCGGTGCCGAACGCCGCGGGCTCACGGTCCGCGAGACCTCGCTCACCGAGGATTATCGCCCGGACTTCATGCTCACCACCACCCCAGTCACGTCGATTCTGACCTGGGACCCGGAAACCCGCAAGGTCAAGGGCGGCCAGTTCTGTTCCAAGGCCGATATCTCCGGCGCGGCAAACGTGATTTCCATGGCGATTCAGGCCGGCTTCACCATCGACCAGCTCGCCAACGTGGACTTCCTGTTCCAGCCGAACTTCGACAAGCCGGTCTACTACGTCGGCGCCGTGGCCATGAAGGCGGCGGCCGAGTAAGACGGCTGTACCCACCGCAAAAAGAAACCCCGGCGTGATGGGCGCCGGGGAGAGAAAGGAGAGAAGAAGAAGAAAGAGGTTAAGTTATGCAGCTTGTTCGGCCGTGATTACATATAACAACACCAGTTTCAATGCAACGTGGGCACTGGCTGGGAATTGTCTGGGAATCACGGCCCGTACAGGCTGTTTCTTGTTTTGGAGCCGATTTACCGGCTCGCCTTGATCTTGTGGGCCAGCTCGGCGTCCCACATCGCGCCGGTTGCGGACATCACCGAATCCGCGCCGGCGTTTCTGTATGCCTGATAGTCGGCCGGCGAAACCACGCCGCCCACGCCATTGATCTTGAAATCAAGACCGAGCTTCTCGCGGATCGCGGCCAGACGGGCGACCATGTCGAGGCCGGCACCACGAATCGCATTGCCACACACGCCGGAGCGATCACGGCCTGCACCGGGCAGGGCCTGATTGCCATTGGCATCGACCAGTTTGGCGGAAATCGTATTGATGGTGCTGAATCCCTGCACAGTGCCGTGGCCCACGGTGGAACGCACCATGAGTTCAAGGTCGCCGTCGCTGGGGATGTAGGCGAGCTTGACCATCAGCGGGATGTCGCCGATCTCCTGCTTCACGGCCTCGGTGATGCGGCCCACGAGCAGCGGATTGTGGCATAGCAGGCGGTTGTGGCCCTCGTTGGGGCAGCTGGTGTTCATCACCATGAGCTTGGCACCGGTTTCTTTGACCAGGCGGGCGGTGGTGGCATGGTCGGCGATGTATTCCTCCTCGCTCATGCCCTCCACACGCGAGCCTTGGAAGCTCGGGACCAGCACTTGACCGGGACCGGCGGCCTCGATGGCGGCGCGCATGTCCGGCTGCCAGACGTCAGGGCTCTGCGAGGGCACACCGAAGCTGTTGGAGATGGAAATCGGCTGTTCATAGTTGGTGTCGGCCAGCACGCCTTCGTCCAGTTCGGCGCTGCCCGGCGTCAGTGAACCGTCCGCCGACTTGGGGTGTACGGCGAGCACGTTCGGGAACGGGTTGCAGCCCCAGGCGCGCGAACGCACGGTTTTGTAGGTCGCCAGATCGAAACCCATGTGGAAAGCGGCCGTAGTGAAACGGCTGTTGAGCAGCGGGCCTGCGGGAATGCCGAAAGGCAGGTTGACCGGCTGGCCCAGGAAGGAGGCCGAGGCACCCTCGCTGGTGGTTCCGGCGGCATCGGCACCGTTGCCATCCTTCAGCGCCTCGGCGAACGCGCCGAACGGCCCTTGCTCATAGTTGTCTTCGTAGCTGCGGCTGACGTCGTAAAACGGCTCAAAATCACTCATGCTTCAACGATAAGCCAACCTACATGCGTACACGCACACTCAACCCATCATCGCGCCGACAAACGAAATAATGGCGAAAGCGGCATTGGCTACCACAAAGATGATGAACGTCGGAGCTGCCCAGCCAAAGTACGTGTCTGGAATCCGAAAGCCCACCGGGCTTTCAGCAGGCCGATCGCGGCTAAATAATGCCGCGATCGGCCAACGGCCCTGTCCAGTCTGCGTCCTCAGGCTCGCGGGCGGACTCGATTCTTTCTTCGGCCCAGTGTTTGGCGGGAATGGTCTTGGGCTTGAAGGGGAACTTTTCGGCGCGCATCTTTTCGTAGGCGGCGATGTCGTCCTCGTGCTGCAGCGTCAGATCGATATCGTCGTAGCCGTTCATCAGACGCCAACGCACGTAATCGTTGACCTCGAACGGCAGGGTCACGTCGCCGCAAGTGACAGTGCGGGTCTCCAGCGAGACAGTCATCTCACGACCAGGCTCTTCCTCCAGTAGCTTCCACAGGAGTTCGACGGACTCCTGCGGCATAATCGCGGCCAGCACGCCGTTCTTGGCGGTGTTGCCGTAGAAGATGTCGGCGAAGCTCGGCGCGATGACCACGCGGAAACCGTAATCGTGCAGCGCCCACACGGCGTGCTCGCGGGAGGAGCCGATGCCGAATTCGGGGCCGGCGACCAGAATCTGGCCCTTACCGGCGTATTCCGGCTTGTTGAGCACGAAGTTCGGGTCTCGGCGCCATGCGTAGAACAGGGCGTCATCGAAGCCGGACTTGGTCACGCGCTTCAAGAACACAGCGGGAATGATCTGGTCGGTATCGACGTTGGAGCGGCGCAGCGGCACGCCCACGCCGGTCAGTGTGGTGAGTTTTTCCATAACAATTTTCCTTTCGGGGATCTCTCCCCCAGTCAGTCTTCGACTGACAGCCCCTCGTCAGAGGGGGCTCACGTGTATTGACTCAGAGATCGGCGGGAGACGAGATTGTGCCGCGGATGGCGGTGGCGGCGGCTACGGCCGGCGACGCCAGATGCGTGCGCGAGCCCTTGCCTTGGCGGCCCTCGAAGTTACGGTTCGAAGTGGAAATCGAGCGCTCGTTCGGCACCAGCTTGTCCGGGTTCATGCCCAGGCACATCGAGCAGCCGGCGTTACGCCATTCGGCGCCAAAGTCCTTGAACACCTTATCGAGGCCTTCCTTCTCCGCCTGCAAACGCACGCGGGAGGAGGCCGGCACCACCAGCACGCGGTGGATGTTCTCGGCCTTGCGGTGGCCCTTCATAATCGCGGCGGCCTGGCGCAAATCGTCGATACGACCGTTGGTGCACGAACCAATGAACACGGTGTCCACGGCGATGTCCTTGATCGGCATGCCTGGCTTCAAACCCATGTATGTAATCGCACGTTCGGCGGCGGCGCGCTTGGTGGCGTCGGCGATCTTGCCCGGCTCCGGCACGGAGGCGGTGATCGGCAGACCTTGGCCGGGGTTGGTGCCCCACGTCACATATGGACCGAGCTTGGTGGCGTCAATATCCACCACCTTGTCGAATACGGCATCGTCATCGGTCTTCAGCGTCTTCCAGTACGCCACGGCCTGATCCCACAGCTCGCCTTCCGGCGCGTGCGGACGGCCCTTCAGGTACTCGAACGTGGTCTCGTCCGGCGCGATCATGCCGGCACGCGCACCGGCCTCGATGGACATGTTGCACACGGTCATGCGCTCGTCCATGGTGAGGTTGCGAATCGCCTCACCACGGTATTCGATCACGTAACCCTGGCCGCCGCCGGTGCCGATCTTGGCGATGATCGCCAGAATGATGTCCTTGGCCGTCGCGTCCGCGGGCAGCTTGCCGTTGACGTTGACGGCCATGGTCTTGAACGGCTTCAGAGACAGCGTCTGTGTGGCCATCACGTGTTCGACTTCGGAAGTGCCGATGCCGAACGCCAGCGCGCCGAACGCGCCGTGCGTCGACGTATGCGAATCACCGCACACGATGGTCATGCCCGGCTGGGTCAGGCCCAGAATCGGGGCGAACGCGTGGACGATGCCCTGATCAGCGTCGCCCAGCGGGTGCAGGCGCACGCCGAACTCCTTGCAGTTCTTCTCCAAAGTCGTCAACTGCAACGCGCTCGTCTCGTCCGGGTTCGGGCGATCGATATCAACGGTCGGCGTGTTGTGATCCTCGGTGGCGATGAGCTGATCCACGTGACGCGGCTTGCGGCCGGCCAAGCGCAGGCCCTCAAACGCCTGCGGGCTGGTGACCTCATGCATGAGCATCAGATCGATGTACAGCAAATCAGGGGCTCCGTCGCTGCCCTTGCGCACCAGATGATCGGCCCAGACCTTCTCGGCCAGTGTCGTTCCCATAGTGATTCCTCCAAAAAATTCCGCGCGAGGTATTGTGTTCGCGCCTTGTTCGTGGTATTAGCCTATGTGCTTGCGATGGGCCCGGCCATGAGCATGCCGGATATTGAGATACGGTCAAATGATGGCCTCAATATGACTCGGACCCGACTCGAACATGACCTAGTCATGACTCGGTTCCGCTCCAGACATGTCTCTTCGGCATCCACGAACGCCCTTTCAACTTCATGGCCACCCTGTGAGACACTTCCCCGATTTGCCATTTCACTATGTGAGATGGCATAATCGCCCTTATTATGACTGATTCCCGGGAAGAACCATTGAACAACAGCTTGACCAAGTCCGAGCCGGTTGAAGACACCACCGCCAAGGACGATGGGGAAATCCATTCCGGCGTTGGCGTCCTTGATAAAACTGTAAAGATTCTTGACGCACTGGAATCCGGCCCGTCTACGCTGGGCCAGCTTGTGGCCGCCACCGGTCTCGCTCGACCGACCGCACATCGTTTGGCTATTGCACTGGAACGCCACCGTTTCGTACTGCGCGACCAGCATGGCCGATTCGTACTCGGCTCCCGTTTCGCCGAACTTGCCGCCGCAGCAGGCGAGGATCGTCTGCTGACCGCCGCCGGCCCGATCCTGCAGACCCTGCTCGATCGCACTGGCGAGTCTGCGCAGATTTACCGCCGCCAAGGCGATCAGCGCGTGTGCATCGCCGCTGTGGAACGCACCTCCGGCCTACGTGATTCCATTCCGGTGGGTGCCATGCTGTCGATGGAAGCCGGTTCCGCCGCCCAGATTCTTCTGGCTTGGGAGGATTCCGACCGTCTGCACCAGGGATTGCGCCACGCCAAGTTCACCGCCACCAAGCTGGCCGCCGTACGCAAGCGCGGCTGGTCCGAGTCCGTGAACGAACGCGAAGAGGGCGTGTGCTCGATTTCCGCCCCGATCCGCAACGCCTCCGGCCAGGTCATCGCCGCCATCTCGATTTCCGGCCCGACCGGCCGCATGGGTGCCGCCCCCGGACGCCGCTATGCGCCGCTGGTGATGGCCGCCGGCAAGTACCTCACCGAGGCACTGGTCAAAGCCGTTCGCTGAAACATACCAGTCAATCCAACCGATAGCCCAACCGGCAGAAATCCCGCGAGGTATCCGTCGAGACGCGGGATTTCTGCCACTAATACACAGCGGAAGGCCCCCGAAACCCCGAATACTTCGCGCCGCTTCCCGCCTCTATCAGGAACAGTTACCTGAATAAACCGGACAGTTGACTCCATAGCGACGGCTTGCGCAGCAAATCATCGCCCTCACCCTCGCCAGGCGTGGTCTGGTTCACCGCATAGGTGTAGGCGCGTTTGGAACTGGGCTTGCCCACCAGTTCGCCAAACTCCAGCAATTGCGTACGCGGCTCGTAAGGGTGACGGATATCAAATTCGATCAATCGCGTGGCACGTTTGGCCGGAGCCGGTCCGTATGTATTGAATCCGCAGGTTGGCGTAGCGATAAGCAACAGACCCTCATGTTCGCCGACGAAACCGTTGCGATGATCATGACCAGCTACGACGCCGAAATACCCCTCGCGCAGCAATTCGAATTCGCCTGACGTATCAGGGCAGGATATGCCTTCTCCCAAATATCCGCCGGGCTGGGTTTGCAATTCGTCCAGCACGTAGTAGGTATCGGCGTGCGAACGATAGCCCTGCATGGCAAACGCCGCGTTGGCCGCCACCGGCTTCAGCACGTTGTAATACTCGGGCATCGGCATGTGCTGGAACACCATTGATTTCGCACCGATACGGTCGGGCACGGCGTTCAGGAAGGCGAGCGCTGCGGGCGATGGTGCGCCGAAGCCGCCGCCATGCACGTAATCGCCGGAGTCAAGAATGACCAGACCCAGCACATTGCGCGTATGGTCAACGTCCATAACCGGCAGCGCGAAGGTGCCTGGTTCACCGGAACCAGTGGCACCAGACAGCGTCTGCACAGCACCACCCGCTCCACAGGTATATGCAATCTGGTTCGGCAAGGTCTCACTCGGCGGATTGACACAACCGGGGAACTCACGATAGATACCGTCCAGTTCCGCATTGCTTAGCCCGCATTGGAAATCATGGTTGCCGTACGTCACGGCCCACGGAATGCCGCGCGCCGCCAACGGCTCAGTGAACTGGCCAATGGCCTTGCGCACCAGCGCTCGGGTATGGTTCAGCGCGGATTCGGCAATAGGTTCGTTACACCAGCGACGTTTACGGAATGAATCGGCGAACGCCGGATCGTAGCCGGCGATCTGGTTGCCGGAGAAAATCACCAGATCAGGCCGTGTGGCATCAAGGCTGGCCTCAATCAGGGTGATGGTGTCTTTGGAGACTTTCGGCCCATCCTGAATGTCGGCAATCTGCAGCACGCGGAACTTGCCGGAATAGTGGAATTGCAGTCGTCCGAGACGCGCAGAGATAGAGACCGGACGGCCGTCTTCGGCATCGGCCGGCTTGATACGAGGTTTCGACGACATCCCCTCTGGCGTACGCTGTGTTTCCGTCATGCCCTCCACTGTACACACAAACGAAAAGGCCCGCCGGAGCGGGCCTTTTCTACAAGTTCAACTACTGGAGCAGAATCTCTGCACAACATCATCGTTGTAACGGTAAGTCTTTCCAATGCCCGTCCAACGTAACAGTCCTCGTGACCATACACTATTTGTGGGCTCTGCTCTGTTCAGTTGTTCTTGTACCTCATAATCTATTCATCACTCCCGTTTCTCGCAACCTGCAGAGAGTCGTTGTGCGTTTTTTATCACAACTGTTCAATCGCACTTTCTGGCTATCGGAAAACGAGCTGAACCGTTCACATCGAACCCGTCCGATGTTCGATTTCGTTCGTTTCACCGCCGCTCACGGCGTGTCGCGAGCGACGCTAGCACACTCAAAACCAACCAACACCGAACTAACATGAACACCCGTTGAATTCTGGCGCGTTCAGTCGTTTTCCGGCCACGCCAAAGCTTACGATATAAGCTATGGCACAGATATTTGACGCACCCTCGAAGGCAATTCTGCGCAGCCAAATCGCAGAGCATATTGCCGAAAACGACAACAACGACCGCCGCGTCGATCAGGAAGGCGAGGCACCGCTGCCCAAGGACCGTTTCTTCGACCGCGAGCTCAGCTGGCTCAAGTTCAACCAGCGCGTGCTCGAATGTGCGGAGAACGAAGACATGCCCCTGCTCGAGCGCGCCAACTTCGCCGCGATCTTCGCCTCGAACCTTGACGAGTTCTTCATGGTCCGCGTCGCCGGCCTGAAGCGCCGTATCGACTCGGGCATCGCCGTGCCGTCTGCCGCCGGCCTGAGCCCGCGTCAGCAGCTGCGCGCGATCAGCGAGACCGCACACCGTCTGCAAGACGAGCACGCACATTACACGATCGACACCATTCTGCCGGAATTGGAGAAGGAGCGCATCGTCCTGCTGACGTGGGACAAGCTCACATCCTCCGAGCAGGAGCGCCTCTCGCGCTACTACCGCCAGCAGGTGTTCCCGGTCCTGACGCCGCTCGCCGTGGATCCGGCCCACCCGTTCCCCTACATTTCCGGCGGTTCCATCAACCTGGCCGTGATTGTGGAGAACCCGGCCTCCGGCAAGTCGCACTTCGCCCGCGTCAAGATCCCGGGCAACCTGCCGCGCCTGGTGCCGGTGGACGACATGACCGATGAGGAGTCCAAGGACGAGCGTTACGGCTTCATCGCCATGGAAAAGCTCATCGCCGCGCATCTGGAATCCCTGTTCCCGGGCATGATCATCAAGGAGGCCCGCTCCTTCCGCGTGACTCGTAACGAGGACATCGACGTGGAAGAGGATGACGCCGAGAACCTGCTCAACGCCATGGAGAAGGAGCTGCTGCGCCGCCGCTTCGGACCGCCGATCCGCCTGGAGATCACGGACACCACGAGCCCCTTCCTCTCCCAGCTGCTCGCCGACCAGCTCGGCGTGAGCCAGGACGAGGTATACCGTCTGCCCAGCCCGCTGGACCTGACCGTGCTCTTTGAGCTCGGCAGCGTGGACCGCCCGGACCTGAAGAACCGTCCGTTCGTGCCGACCACGAACCGTCAGATCGCCGAGGTCGAGTCCTCCCGCGCACAGGATATTTTCGCTGCCATCCGCGAGCGCGACATCCTGCTGCATCACCCCTATGACTCCTTCTCCACTTCCGTGCAGGCCTTCCTTGCGCAGGCCGCCGCGGACCCGAAGGTGCTGGCCATCAAGCAGACCCTGTACCGCACCAGCTCCAACTCGCCGATCATCGACGCCCTGATCGACGCCGCTCATGCCGGCAAGCAGGTGCTGGCTTTGGTGGAAATCAAGGCTCGTTTCGACGAGGACGCCAACATCGCGTGGGCCCGCAAGCTCGAACGCGCCGGCGTGCACGTGGTGTACGGCATCGTGGGCTTGAAGACCCACTGCAAGCTCATCGAGGTCGTGCGTCAGGAAGCGGACGGTCTGCGCCGCTACTGCCACGTAGGCACCGGCAACTACAACCCGAAGACCGCGCGACTGTACACCGATCTGGGTCTGCTGACCTGCGACCCGGTGGTCGGCCAGGATCTGACTCGTCTGTTCAACCAGCTCTCTGGTTACGCGCCGAAGTCCAGCTTCCACCGTCTGCTGGTGGCCCCGCGTACCGTGCGCACCGGCCTGATTCAGCGCATCCGCCGCGAGGAGGACGCCGCCCGCGCCGGCAAGGAGGCCTGGATCAAGATCAAGGTCAACTCCATCGTGGACGAGAAGACCATCGACGCCCTGTACCGTGCCTCTCAGGCCGGCGTGAAGATCGACATCGTCGAACGCGGCATCTGCGCTCTGAAGCCCGGCGTTCCCGGCCTGTCCGAGAACATCCGCGTACGTTCGATTCTCGGCCGCTTCCTGGAGCACTCCCGCATCTACGCCTTCTGCAATGCGGACGGCCCGCAGATCGGCGAGGGCCCGGCTTCCGGCCCGGAGGTCTACATCGGTTCGGCTGACCTCATGCACCGTAACCTTGATCGCCGCGTCGAGGCTCTGGTGCGCGTCACCGCCCCGGAGCAGATTGACGAGCTCATCAAGTACGTGGACCTGCAGATGGCCGACTCCACCATGAGCTGGCACATGCAGCCCGACGGCACGTATGTGCTGCACACCAAGGACGACGAGGGCCGCCCGCTGGTCGATAGTCAGGAATACCTGATTCGCAAGCACCAGCGTCGCCCCAATTCACACAACTGATTTCACTCGATGCTCCCTGTCAGCGCAAGCTAACTGAGGGTGGTTACGATGCCCGGCTCCTCTTTCGAGAGGATGCCGGGCATCGTTGTTCAGCGCGCAAAAACTACGTAGCAGCGGTCCAACGTGACCTACAATACAAGAGATGGGTACGAACAGTATGAGACGAATCGTGGAAGCCGCCGGCGGTATTCTGTACCGGTGGAAGGATGATGCCGAGCCGACGCGGGCATCATCTCCATCAGTGAAATCCAATATTGCCACCGATGGCACCATCATCGCGAACACCACGGATTCTGACGGCGAGACCACGGCAGCACCCGGCGCATCGCACGCGGCTTCCACCCCGGACCCGGCGCAGGCCGACAGCCCAGCCACAGCGGACAACGTACTCAACCGCATCGAACTGTGCATCGTGCATCGCCCGAAATACGACGACTGGAGCTGGCCGAAAGGCAAGGTCGACCCGAACGAATCGCACCGGCATGCCGCCGTACGCGAGATCGGCGAGGAATCGGGCCTGTCCGTGGAACTTGGCCCCTATCTGGGCGACATCGAGTACCCGCTGTCCGAAGAAGGCAGTAAACAGCGCCATACCAAGGATCGGTCGGCGGATACCAAGCATATCCAGTTCTGGATGGCCACGCCGATCAGCGCCATCGACAACCTGCGGCGTACCCATGCGTTTGGCCCGGTGCATCGGGCGGACATCGGCGAAATCGACGAAGTTTTGTGGCTGACGCCGGCCGAGGCCCGCAAGAAGCTCAGCCATTCCACCGATAAGGACATCCTCGCGCTATTCGTTGATCGGGTGCAGGAGGGCGCGCTTGACGCCGTGCCGGTGATTATCGTGCGCCACGGCAAAGCGGAAGCGCGCAAGCTGTGGAAGGGTTCGGACGCGAACCGTCCGATCACGCCGCGCGGCGCGGCTGCGGCATACGCGCTGAACCGCGAGCTGGCGTGTTTCAATCCGACCCGACTGGCCACGTCGCCTTGGGTGCGCTGCCAGGAGACGTTGGAGATGTTCGCGTGGCAGACCGGACGAGACATGGTTCATCTCGATCCGCTCACCGAAGATGCATACGCCGCTGCGCCGGACACCGCATGGGAGTGTCTACTCAGCGAAATCGAGTTCGCACTTGAGCGCCGTCAGCCCATAGCGATATGCATGCACCGGCCGGTGATTGGTGGTATGTTCGGACACCTGCGCAGCATGTGCGTTGCGCCGTCTCTGAGCAAACGCCTGATCGCCAAGACACCGTTCATGCCGACCGGCACGGCGGTGGCGCTGTTCGTCACTCCGACGCCTCATGGTCCCAAAATCATCGATATTCAGAAGGTTCAACCGCTTGTCTACTAGACCCGCATTTCCTGATTCATCCAACTCCTCGGCCGCTGCCGCTGCAGCTCATGCCGCGCACAATGGTGCCGCCGGCAGTCTGGGCCCGGGCTTCGGCTCGTTGCGTGCGGCCGGAGCGGCATTCGGACCTGCTCGCATGGGTTCTTCACGCCCCTCGCGCCCGGCTCAGCTCGACCCGGCTGTGGCCGATGGATTGGCCGGTGGCATGGACCCGCAGGCGTTGAGCGAGATGAGTCATCTGTCTGCTGCCGCATTGCTGGATCGTGTGCGCCATAGCGAAGACCCGGCGGTTGTTGAGCGGGTGCTCACGTTGGTGGAGACGGTCGGCGTGGATGAAATCGCCGAACTATGGAGCGATACCGAGCCGGATTCGCTGCCTGGTGTGCTGTGGCGACTGTATATGTTGCGTACGTGGATGCGATCGAATCGCGACTCAATCGCGCATCTGTGGCGCTTGGCGGAGCCGGTGGCCACTACCGCCTCCGCCATCGCCGGCGTGGATCAGGCTCCCAGTGAAGATGACATCGTGCGATTGGCCGATTCGATTCTCTCCGGTGCTTTTGTGGGCGATTTTGCCGTGGCGCTTGAGCGTGCGGCGGCGTTTACCGATGTGGTGGCGTTGGGCTTGCGCGTGGAGGCGCGGCGCATGGTGACCCGGGCCGAGGCCAACGGCGGCTTCTCCTCGGATGCCGATGAGAAGGCCGTGCGCACCAAAGCCGCCCGCCTTATGCACACCGCCGGCAGCCTCATGGCCACCGCCAAGGATTTCCAACACGGTGCCAACCTCTGGCGTCGCGGACGGTTGGAGTAACCCCGCTCCAGGCTCCCTCTGATGAGGGAGCTGTCACGGGCGATGCCCATGACTGAGGGAGAAACCCACCAACCGCACCCCAACAATCAGCTACCGGCCAACGCCACCCCTTCCCCGGCGCGGCGAGACCCATCGCAAGCTATACTAAGTATCCGCGTCGGACCGTGCTTAAGCCCCGGGCTCCATTTTTTGCCGCCGCGAGCGGCACTTGCGCCGACAGGCGCTTTCGCGGTTCGGCGCTTCTTTTCTTTTACCAGATTCACGCCCCGAACGTTGCGATGGGCACGACCAGTATGCCGTCATTGCGGCGATAGGCCTTCCCACCTCGGCCGGTAAGGAACATCATGAATTCGGGGTCTCGGACCTGAGCCATGGGATTGCCGCAGATTTTGTTGCGGAAGGATTTGAGCTTATCCGCATTGTCATCGTTCACCTTAAGGTCACTGAGTTTTATTTCGATGGCACCCCACCTGCCGTCAGACAACTCGATAATGACATCAACTTCAAGCCCCTTGTCATCGCGGTAATACGCAATGCGATTCCCGGCACCCGGCATAGCCGACAGATATACATTCAAATCACGAATGCACAGCGTTTCAAACAGATCGCCGAGCGTCTGTGTATCGCGCATCAGAGTATTCGGCGCGGCACCTAAAACCGCAGCAGGCAACGAAGGATCCACGAAATATCGCTTGGGCTTGGTTCGCACACGACTCTTTGCGCGGAGTGGCGGTTCCCAACCCTCCAAATCCGTCAGAAGGTACAAGTCCTTGAACATTTCCAAATAGCTCTTCACCGTCTGCGTATCCGGCTCACGCCGCTCATCGCCATATGCCATATCCGCAGCCAGCGTCGCATATTTTGGTGCCTGCGAGATGTTCACGGCAAGAGCTCGCATCAAAGCTCGTGCAGTTTCAGGATTCTTCTTCATCTTCGGCACGCTGATATCCAGCACACTTGCGATATATTCGCCCGGGATTTCCAAGGCGAATTCATCGTCTAGCTCAAGATTCGCGGGCCATCCGCCACGGCAACACCATCTGGCGATGTCTTCGATACTCGTATTGCATTCGGCAGGCTCGAATTTCCCCTCGAACAAATCGGATAGGCTGACCGCGCCCGTGGATTCTCCGGATTCAGCCAAGCTCATGGGCCACATGCGCAGACGAGCAATGCGACCAGTGCCGCTGTGATGAATGGCGTCACGATCCTTTGGAATAGCCGAACCTGTAAGAATCAGCTGCCCCTTGCGGTTCGCATTGTCATCTATATGGCGACGAGCGGCATCCCAAATTTGCGGTACATCTTGCCATTCGTCCACCAGATGGGGCTCCTCCCCCATCAGCACCAATGCAGGATCGGTTTGGGCGGCCGCGAAAACTGCCACATCATCCAGACGATCAACGCTTCGAGACCGGGAGAGCGCGGTCCATGTCTTGCCGCACCATTTCGGCCCAACGATTTCCACTGCACCGAACGCCTTGAGCAGTTTACTTAATCTGCTATCTACCACGCGTGAACGATAATCAGGCCTGGTCAAGGTACCATCGCGACCACTCAAATCGTTCATATTGCAGCCTTTCCCAGTTCTATCGTTCTAACAATATAGATTTTACACCAGTTTCATTCCCGATTTTACACCTATCTCATTCCCGGTTTTACACCAGTTTCATTCCCTGTTTTACACCGTGTTGTTTTTTACGCTTTACCCTCTCAGAGGTATCAGAGGCAGATCTCGGCACGGACAGGGCATTGTCCTGCTGCAACTGGCCTATCGCAGCAAAAAGTCGAATCACCCACAAATCCAATCCGATAAGCAAGCCGCGCCATTACCAATTCGGCAGGTCGGCAAACTTGGACTAGGCTGGGAATCATGGAACTCCATGTTTTGAATCATCCGCTGGTCGAGCACAAGCTCACCGTGCTGCGCGACAAGAACACCCCCTCCTCCACCTTCCGCGAGCTCGTCTCCGAACTCGTGATGCTTGAGGCCTACGAGGCCACCCGCAACCTGTCCGTGGTGGCCGCGCCGATCGAGACGCCGGTCGCCCCGATGACCGGCAAGAAGCTCGCCTCCCCGCGCCCGATCATCGTGCCGGTGCTGCGCGCTGGCTTGGGCATGCTCGACGGCATGACCCGCCTGATTCCGACTGCTGAAGTCGGCTTCCTGGGCATGAAGCGCGACGAGGAGCACCCCACCCAGCAGGTGACGTACGCGAACCGTCTGCCCGAGGACCTGTCCGGCCGCCAGTGCTTCCTCATCGACCCGATGCTCGCCACCGGCGGAACGCTGGTCGCCGCCACGCACTACCTGGCCGAGCGCGGCGCCAAGGACGTGACCGCGATCAACATCATCGCGGCCCCCGAAGGCATCAAGTACGTCGAGGAGCACATCGACCCGTCCATCGACTTCAAGGTCGTGGTGTGCGCGGTCGACGAACGTCTTAACGACAAGTGCTACATCGTGCCGGGACTCGGCGACGCCGGTGACCGTCTCTATGGCGTAATTGACTGATTTCCCTGGCTCCCCTCCCCGAGGGGAGCCAACATAACGGAACATCTATGCAAATCGACATTATTGCGCCGGGGCGCGTGAAGGAGCGTTACCTTCGCGACGCCATTGACGAGTATTCCAAGCGACTTTCGCGCTACTGCAAGCTCAACATCATTGAAGTGGCAGATGAGAAAACGCCTGACCATGCCTCCGAAGGCGTTGACCGACAGATCAAGGCCAGAGAAGGCGAACGCATCGCCAAGCATCTGAAGGACGGCGCGTTTGTTATTGCCCTTGCCATCAATGGCAAGCAGCTGTCCAGTGAAGAATTGGCCGCCAAAATCAACGACCTTGGATTGCGTGGCACCAGCCATATTCAGCTGGTCATCGGCGGTTCAATCGGCCTTGACGACGCGATTCTGCGTCGTGCTGATTTTCTGCTGAGTTTCTCGAAGATGACGTTCCCGCATCAGCTTATGCGCGTGATTCTGCTGGAGCAGATCTATCGCGCTTATAAAATCAACGCTGGCGAGCCGTATCACAAGTAAAACGCCATACCTCATGGGGCGGGAAATCCCCCATGGGGCGGTAATTGCCCCATGAGGCGGCAAAATCCTCATGGGGCGGTATGCCAAAATGGCTTAATTCCGCGGTTTCACATATTCTTCAAACCGCCCCATGGGCAAGTTACCGCCCGATGAGCCTGTAACCACCCCATGGGCGCATCAATAACGCCCTCAACCTCACACTGCGTCGGGGACGAACGCTTCGAAGATGTGGCGGTCGAAGTAGGGGGCGCACTGGGCGAGTTCATCGCTGCTGCGCACGGTCCATGAAACCGGCATCGCACCCATCGAACGAGCGAGCTTGACTTGCGGCGAAGCGCCACCGGTCCAGTCATAAGCCACGAAATCAGGACGAGACAGCCAGTCGAACGCCAGTAAGCCGGCGGCCCATTCAGCCGCACCATTCTTGCTCAGCTTCGCCGGCCAGCTCAGCTGACCGCGACACACCTCAGGGTGATGCTCCTTGTACCAATTCACCGCGCCCGGGTGGAAGGATTCGATCACGTACGGGCCGTCATACGCCTCAAGCAAGGCGTGGCCCTTTTCCATGAGCTCTTCGCTACGCTCATCCCAAGCCCTGTTGTTGCTGAACTTGTATTCCACAATCAGCGGAGCCCGGCCGGCCACCACGTCCAGCACATCGGAGAACAGCGGCACATGCTGGTAGTACCCCTTCGGCGCGGCGGACGGCGTGACCACCAGCGGCGGGTTCGCGTCGGCACCCGGCAACGGTTCGGCCTTCAAATCGCCTGACTCGCCGTTCGGGAAGAGCGGAATACGGGCGAGTTCGTCGTAAGTCAGGTCTTCGATGCGGCGCGGATCGCCGGCCACGCGCAACAAATCGGCGTCATGGACCACGACCACTTGGCCGTCGAGCGTAAGCTGCACGTCGAGTTCGATGCCATAGCCAGCCTCGCAGGCGGCGGCGAACGCGGCCAGCGAGTTTTCGGGAGCAATCGGACCGGTCATATCCGCACTGCCGTAGCCGGCCTTGACAGCCATGCGACGGGCAAGCGACACATAATCATCGTTTTCGGCGATGGATCGCTCAGTGGTATCGGCTTGGGCGCTAACCGGATTATCCCCACCATAATCAGCGATATCGGTATAGCCGACCAAACCAGAACCCGCATCATGCAAGCCACGATGGGCATACCATACCTCCGGAATGGAGGGCACGAAATTACGACGCTTGTCATTGAACGTGCGCGGGGCCACGGCCCACACGGCAGCACCGGCGGCGGCCACGCCTGCCAGCGCCACGTTTCTCCAGAGCTTCGACGACATTGGAATCCTTCCTGTTGGGCTGCCTCTAGCCTAACGCTTCTGCCAGCCATTGTGGAGTGGTTGGATCATCCGGTTTCAGCGCGCGGTCCAGGTGGTTGGCGCGCAGTGGCTCCCAGCTGAAATCTGCCAGCAGATCGGCGGGTTTGCAAGGAATTGGAGTGGGTTGCAGACGCAGCAGCCAGGCGCAGTATCCGATGATTTGCTCGGGGGTTACGTTGCGGGCGCGCAAGGCTCCCATATCCAGCGAACGTTCGCGCTTGGCTAAACGCCGGCCGGCCGCATTGTCGATAAGCGGCAGGTGCGCATACTCGGGGTGCTCGGCGAGAGGCTTTTCCGTGTTGCCGCATTCCGGCTCAAAGCCGCCAGCCAACAGACACTGGCGAATCCACATTTGCAGCGCGGTGGAGCGCAGCAGATCACGGCCGCGCACGATATCATCAACACCCATATCGAGGTCATCCACGACCACGACCAGTTGATAGCCGAACAGTCCATCGGCTCGGCGAATCACGGAATCGCCTACCTCGCGGGCCAAATCGTAGTGCTGTGGACTATAGACACGGTCGTTAAAGCATGCGACACCATCAACGATTCCGGCATCGCCCTGCTGTTCCGGCGGCACGGCTCCCGACAGCGCAGCGGAATCGTCAGGCACTGTACGTTGCTTTTCTCCCGCTGCCGATTCCGGCATGGCGATACGGATGGAATGCTGGTCGCCGCGAACCAAACGGGCACGGACCTCGTCGGGATGGTCGTGCAGCAGGCGGCGGCACGTGCCGGGGTACACCATGAAGCCGTCGCCCTCGTTGGGGGCCGAGGCGGCGCGAATGTCGGCACGCGAGCAGAAACAGGGGTACAGCACACCTTGCGAGCGCAGGCATTCGAGAGCGTATTCGTATCGTTCAGTGCGCTGGGATTGGAACATCGGTTCGCCATCCCAGTCGAGGCCGAGCCAATGCAGGTCATCCATCATGAGCTGGTCCGCACCGGCGACCACACGCGGCTTGTCCACGTCCTCGATACGCATCAGCATGCGGTCGCCACGCGAGCGGGCCGAAAGCCATGCACCCAACATGGCGTACACGTTGCCGATATGCATGCGCCCCGACGGCGTCGGCGCGAATCGTCCAGTCACTGGCCCTCCTCGTATGAAGTTCAGCACCATGGTAGCGAAAAGGCTCTCCTCCTCAGAGGAGAGCCAATATAGTGAAGCTCGCCAGCCCGAACTCCCCTCAGTCAGCTTCGCTGACAGCTTTGCTCAGAGAGGGGAGCCAGTGATTGTCACTTGTCTTCGGTGACGTTGTCCACGCTCACGTCCGGATTGTCGGAGACAATCTGGTCGCTCGCCCAAGCGGAGAGCTCCAGATGTTCGCCGCCGGTCTGGTCGACGAGCACGGTGTCACCGTCGTGGACCTTGCCGGCCAGCAGCATACGGGCCAGCTGGTCGCCCACTTCGGTCTGCACCAGGCGGCGCAGCGGACGAGCGCCATAAGCCGGTTCGTAACCGGTGTTGGCAAGCCATTCGCGAGCCGAGTCGGTGACGTCCAGCGTGATGCGGCGATCGGTCAGACGCTGGGACACGCCAGCCACCTGGATATCCACGATGCCGCCAAGCTCCTCGCGCGTAAGCGGGTGGAACATGACGATGTCGTCCAGACGGTTCAGGAACTCCGGCTTGAAGTTCATGCGGACAGCGTCCATCACGGCCTTTTTCTTGGCGTCGGCGTCCATGTCCTCGTTCACGAGGAACTGCGAGCCGAGGTTAGAGGTCATAATCAGGATCGTGTTCTTGAAGTCCACGGTCCTTCCCTGGCCATCGGTCAGGCGACCATCGTCAAGTACCTGCAGCAGCACGTCGAAGATCTCCGGGTTGGCCTTCTCGACCTCGTCGAACAGCACCACGGAATACGGGCGGCGGCGCACGGCCTCGGTCAGCTGGCCGCCCTGCTCGTAGCCCACGTAGCCCGGCGCCGCGCCAATCAGGCGCGAGACCGAAGCCTTCTCCATGTATTCGGACATGTCGATGCGGACCATGGCCTTCTCGTCGTCGAACAGGAAGTCGGCGAGCGCCTTGGCCAGTTCGGTCTTGCCCACACCGGTGGGGCCGAGGAACAGGAACGATCCGGTCGGACGGTTCGGGTCGGAGATGCCGGCACGCGAACGGCGCACCGCGTCGGACACGGCGGCGATGGCTTCCTTCTGGCCGATCACACGCTTGCCGAGGTAGTCCTCCATGTGCAGCAGCTTCTCGTTTTCGCCCTGCATCAGGCGGCCGACGGGAATGCCGGTCCAGTCGGAGACGATCTCGGCCACCGAGTCGGCGTCCACACGGTCCGGGACCATCGGCTCATCGGCCGGGTTGGCCGCGCCGGCATCGGCAGATTCGGCATCCGCGCTTTCCGCGGCGGCGAGTTCCTTCTGAATGGACGGAATCTCTCCGTACAGAATCTTCGAGGCCTCCGCCAAGTTGCCTTCACGGGTATACTTATCCGCCTGCACGCGCAGGTCATCGAGCTTGGCACGCAGGTCGCCGACCTTGTTGTGGCCGGCCTGTTCCGCATCCCAACGCGCCTTGAGGCCGCTGAGCTTCTCACGGGTGTCCGCGAGTTCGGCTTGCAGCTTGCCCAGACGCTCCTTGGATGCAGGATCCTCGGCCTTCTTGAGCTGCATTTCCTCCATTTCAAGACGGGTCACCTTGCGCTGCAGTTCATCGATCTCCTCAGGCGAGGAGTCGAGCTCCATACGCAGGTGGGCAGCCGCCTCATCGACCAGGTCGATGGCCTTGTCCGGCAGCTGACGGCCTGAGATGTACCGGTTCGAGAGGGTCGCGGCGGCGACCAGCGCGTCGTCGCCGATCGTTACCTTATGGTGCGCCTCGTAACGCTGCTTCAGGCCACGCAGGATGGCGATGGTGTCTTCCACGCTCGGCTCGCCCACGAACACCTGTTGGAAACGGCGTTCCAATGCCGGATCCTTTTCGATGTTCTCGCGGTACTCGTCCAGCGTGGTCGCGCCGATCAGGCGCAGCTCGCCACGGGCCAGCATGGGCTTCAACATATTGCCGGCGTCCATCGAGCCTTCGGCCGCACCCGCGCCGACGATGGTGTGGATCTCGTCGATGAAGGTGATGATCTGACCATCCGCATTCTTGATTTCGTTCAGGACGCTCTTCAGGCGCTCCTCGAACTCGCCACGGTACTTCGAACCGGCCACCATGGAGCCTAGGTCAAGGGAGATGAGCTTCTTGCCTTGCAGGGTGGTGGGCACGTCGCCCGCCACGATACGCTGGGCCAGGCCTTCCACGACGGCGGTCTTGCCGACGCCGGGCTCGCCGATCAGCACCGGGTTGTTCTTGGTACGACGGGAGAGGATCTGAATCACGCGGCGGATTTCCTGGTCACGTCCGATGACCGGGTCCAGCTTGCCTTCCTTGGCGGCGGCCGTCAGGTCGGTGGAGTACTTCTCTAGGGCCTTGTACGAGCCTTCCGCGTCCGGGCTGGTGACCTTCGCGCCACCACGCACGCCGGGTACGGCCTTGCGCAGGGAGGCTGCGGTGACGCCGTTCTTCTCCAAGATTTCGGCCGACTGGTTCGGCTTGCTGGCCGCGATGCCGATAAGCAGATGTTCGGTGGAGACGTATTCGTCGCCCATCTGCTGCATTTCCTTCTCAGCCTGGGCGATGGCGGCGGTCAGCTGGCGGCTGGCCTGTGGCTGCGAGGTGCTGGATCCGGATGCGCTCGGCAGCGCGACCAAAGCGTTGCGCACCGCCGCGCCGATGGCCTGCGGGTCCCCGCCCGCGGCCTCGATCAGAGAGCGCGCCACGCCGTTTTCCTGGCGCAGCAGCGCATCCATGACGTGCAGGGTCTCGACCTGCGCGTTTCCTGCGGCGGACGCACTCTGAATCGCGTCGCCGACGGCTTCTTGGGCCATAGTGGTGAACTTCTGTTCCATATCGTATTCCTCCATATCATGCGGTCTGCGCAGTGCGGCTCGCGGGCTTCGAAAGCCCTGCGAGCGTTGCGACAGACCGCAGCTTGTCGTTGTCTGATATGGTCAACCGACCTGGAACCCATTCTATTCCCAAAACTTGAGTGCATATGACTCAAGTTTTGGATTTTGGTGGGGAGGGTGACTAGTAGCCCCCTCTGATGAGGAAGCTTGGGCAGCCGCTACTTCAGTGCGCCGACGGCGGATTCGGCGGCGGCGAGGACTTCGCCGGAGAGAATCGCCTCGGCCACGCCCTCAATCTGCGGGGTGGTCCAGGTATCGCGTACGTCGGGGCCGATTTCGTTGGCGTACTGGCGCACCACGCGGTATACGGCGGCGCCCGCCGCACCCGGACGGTACGGCTTGCGGAAGTCGAAGGAGCGGCAGGAGCACAGCAGTTCCACGGCCAGCACGCGCGCAAAGGCCGGAATCGACCGGCGCAGCTTGCGGGCGGCGGCCCAACCCATCGACACGTGATCTTCCTGCATGGCGGAGCTTGGAATCGAATCGACCGAGGCAGGCACGGCGTTACGCTTCATTTCGGAGACGATGCCGGCAGCGGCGTATTGGGCGATCATGAAACCGGAGTCCACGCCCGGGTCACCAGCCAGGAACGCCGGCAGGCCGCGGTTGCGCGCCACGTCAAGGAAGCGGTCGGTACGACGCTCGGAGATAGAGGCTACGTCGGCGGTCGGAATCGCCAGGAAATCGAGCACATAGGCCAGCGGCGCGCCATGGAAGTTGCCGTTGGACTCCACACGGCCGTCCAGCGTGACGCACGGGTTATCGATGGCGGAGGCGAGTTCCACGCCCGCCACGGAGGCCGCGTATTCCACGGTGTCGCGGGCGGCGCCGTGCACCTGCGGGGTGCAGCGCAGCGAGTAGGCGTCCTGCACACGCACGGTGGAGCCCGGGCGGCCGGCCTCAATCAGACCAGAGTCCTTGAGCATGCGGGCGATGTTCGCAGCGGAATCGCCTTGGCCGCGATGCGGGCGCAGCGCCTGCAAGTCGGCGGCGAATACGCGGTCGTTGCCGAGCATGCCTTCCACGCTCATCGCGGCGGCGACATCCGCGGTCTTGAGCAGCAGGCGCAGATCGGTGATGGCCATACACAACATGCCGAGCATGCCGTCGGTGCCGTTGACCAGCGCCAGTCCTTCCTTCTCTTTCAAATCGACGGGCGTGATGCCGGCCGCACGCAGCGCTTCGCCGCCGCCGATCTTGAGGCCGTCAGCGTTGCGGGCCTCGCCTTCACCCATCGCCACCAAAGCACAGGCTGCGAGCGGCGCCAAATCACCGGAGCATCCGAGTGAACCGTATTCGTAGACCACCGGGGTGATGCCGGCGTTCAGCATATCGGCGTAGACCTGCGCGGTTTCCGGGCGCACACCGGTGCGTCCGGTGCACAGGGTGCTCAGGCGCAGCACCAGCAGGCCGCGCACCACCTCACGCTCCACTTCCGGTCCGGCACCGGCGGCATGCGAGCGAATCAGACTTTTCTGCAGCTGCGCACGCTGTTCCTTGGGGATGGAGGTGGAGGCGAGCGCGCCGAATCCGGTGGAGATACCGTAATGCGGCACGGTGTCGTCGGCCAAATGATCGATAACCGCGCGACTCAGCGCCATCTCATGCTTCGATTCGTCCGAAATCGCCACTTTGGCACCGCCGCGCGCTACGGCGATAACGTCCTCGATGCTCAGCGCTCCAACACCTACGGTGACCGTCTGCTCTGCCATGCTCATACCTTTCTATATATGTGCCGCATTCCGCATATACGACATATGCGGCACATGCTTCGCCGGGGATCCGCGACTGCCCGCATTCGCTCACCGCACCTGCCCATCAACAGCAGGCGACGCAAACGCGACCAATCGCTCCCCGAGTAATCAAACCTTGGCCATTTCACCTCAGTCGGATGCCCGCCATAAGCCACTTCGTCCATCTTGTGTCTGAAATCTCAGACATGTAAGGTGATGGAAATATGAGCCATGCCTCGCAGCAATACGCCTTCACCGAGCCACGTACCGTCAAGCGGGCGCAGGTGAAGCCATCAGAACGGGAACATCAGACATCATCATCCGCGCCACGTGTCTCGCTGGCTCCGGCGGCCGACCGTACGCTCGACATCCTCGAGTTCATCGCGAGCAATGGTCAGACGCAAGCCGCCACGCTCGCTCGCGAGCTCGGCATTCCGCGCTCCACGGTGTACCAATTGTTGGAGATTTTGGAGCGTCACGGACTGGTCACCCGCCTTGCCGAGCAGCGCGCGTACGGCATCGGACTCAAGACTTTCGAGCTGGGATCGGCCTATTCTCGCCAACATCGTGTATCGCAGGTCGCGCATCCGGCGTTGGCGCGTCTTGTTGACGAGACCGGCGAAAACGGACATCTGGCCGTGCTGCACGGCAACGAAATCATTTATGTGATTGAGGAGCGCGCCGCGCATCGCCCGCCGCTAGTGTCAGGCGTGGGCGTGCGCCTACCCAGTCACCTGACCGCCACCGGGCGGGCCATTCTGTCCGCACTCCCCCGCAATCAGGTCCGCGCGCTATATCCCAATCGTCAGGCGTTCACCGACCGCACCGGCATCGGCCCCAAATCGCCCAAGGAGCTGGAGGCAACGCTCGCCGAAACCCAACGCACCGGTTTTGCCGAGGAACACGGAGACGTGACGCCCGGCTTTGATTCATACGCCGTCGCTGTGCGCGACTACAACGACTTTCCCATCGCCGGGCTGGCTCTCACTTTCGTGAGCGGATCGCTGCGCCCCGAACAGGAGCGGTCGCTTAAGACCAAGCTGCGGCTTGCCGGCACGGAACTGTCCCGGCGTCTCGGCGCGGTCGGCAGTTTGACATGAGGATTCGCGAGATCATCGTGCTGGGCTCCTTCGCCCCGATCACGATTTTCTCAACTAAGTTCACCGATTCGCTGACCGGCAACGCCAAACTCGCCGGCTTCTCGCTGACAGTGACGGCCATCATCAGCCTGGTGGTGATGACCGCCCTGCACGCACTTCTGCCAGGAGCGTAAGGCGCGTTCTTGGTTCCCTCAGTCAGCTTCTCCGCCTGGACGGTTCCCCTCAGAGAGGGGAGCCAGAACGAGTCACGCCCGAACGATTACGTTGCGCAGATCACCGATGCCTTCGACGTGCACGATGGTCTCGTCGCCTGGGTCGAGGTGGCCGGAGGCGTTCGGGGTGCCGGTCATGATGACGTCGCCAGGCAGCAGCGTGGAGAACGACGAAATGGCGGCAATCTGCTCGGGGATGCCGTGAATCAGGTTCGCGGTGGTGCCAGACGCCATCGGCACATCCTCGCCGTTCAGCGTGAAGGAAATCTTGGCGTCCTTCCAGTCGAGGTCGTCACGCATCACGATCCACGGGCCAAGCGGACAGGAGGTATCGAAGCCCTTGGCGCGCGTCCACGTGGGGTCGATGCCCTGCAGATCGCGCAACGTCACATCATTGACGCAGGTGAAGCCGAGCACGTAATCCATCGCGTTCTCGACGGTCACGTTCTTGGCGATACGGCCCATCACCACGGCCACTTCCGGCTCGAAGTTCATGTCCTTGGAGCAGGCCGGGTACACAATCGGGTCGTCGGGGCCGATTACCGAGGTGGACGGCTTGGTGAAGATCACCATGTCTTCCGGCGCGTGGGCGATTTCGGAGTGGCCGGCCTCGTGCATGAACTGGGCGTGGGCCTCATAGTTCTTGGCCAGACCGTAAACCTTGGAGGGGATGACCGGGGAGAGCAGACGGATGCCATCGCCGTCGACCGGGTAACGAGTGCCGGTGGGCTTGACCTGGTCGCCGGCCAGCGGATGGCCGTCCAGTTCGATGAGGTAGTCCTTGCCGTCCGTTTCGTCCTTCTGCACGAAGGCGTAGCGCGGCGAATCATTCAAAGAAAAACGTGCGAGTCTCATGCCTGTAAGCCTACTCCTTGGCGGTTCCTTCCGCAGAAGCATCCGTCCAAGGAGCAAGCAGACCGGCCTTCAATCGACCAAAACGCACGTTCGCTGGGATTGCTACTTTTCGGTCCAGGTTTTGTCATACAGCGACTGGCCGCTTTGCGTGTGCATGATGACGCGCAATGATGCCTTGCCGCTGGAGGTCTTGCACATCGAGCCCAGCAGATTCGCGGTGGATTGATAGGTGCTGTCCATAGCATCCAGTGAGGAAGCGGCGGTATCGCCTAGCGAGGCATAGCTGTCGTCGAGCACGTACTCGTACACCAAGGTGTCACCGTCGACACGGTAGTTGAAGGTGATGCCGGTGTCTGCAAACGTATCCGCTTCGGATTCAATGGAGTCCTTGAATTCCAAAGAGTCGACGAAATCCTGAATCGAATCGTACAGCCCATAATCGCCGTCGGTTAGATCGTCATGGGTTTCGCCCAACGTGTCGTCCAGCGCATCGTCAAGATTATCTTGAGCTTTGCTCTTATCGCTGCTATCACCGTTGCCCGAAGAGGACTGACTATAGAAGGAATCGGTTTTCGCCTCATCTATAGCCTTGCTGGCATACGAGGCACCGCCGACGATCAGCGCGATGACCAGTATTACCTGTATCACCATGCCCGCCGCACTGATGATGATGCCGGCGATGGCCAAGCCCTTGCCCTTGCCGCCCTGTTTCTTAATCTGGTTGAGGCCCACGATGCTCAGGATCAGACCGAGGAGTGAGACAAGGAACGAGCAGATAAAACCGGCAATAGCCAGACCGTTGTACTTCTGGTTCGCTTCAGGCGGCACACTGCCGTAAGAACCAGACCATCCCGGCTGGCCGTTCGGTTGGCCGCCTTGCATATACGGGTTATAGGGCGTTTGCGGAGGCACGGCCCCGCCGCCCGGATATACCGGAGCACTGACGCTGCCGTAGACCGGAGGAACCGATCCGCCTGCCGGAGCCGCCCCCGGATAGGGCGAATTGGGTGCTGCCGGTGCGGGCGCGGGCGCAGCGGCAGGAGTCACTGGTGGCAAAGCCTGCGTAGGCGGTACCGGCTGATTGACCGGCGCAAAAGGCTGGGTGGGCTGCTCGGCAGGTGTAAACGCCTGCGTAGGCTGTTCAACAGGAGTGAACGCTTGAGTGGGCTGCTCGCCCGCTGCGATTGCTTGGGTCGGAGCATTGTTGGCGGCGGTTCCCGTTTCCGCCGTCATCGCATTTAACGGCTCAGTCGGATTGGCGTCAGCTTGCTGCCACGGCACCTGGCCGTTCGGATTGACATTCGGATCAGTCATGACATGCACTCCTTCAACTGCATCGCACCCCACTTGCGAGATGCGCCCCTCGTCTTACGCGCCACATTGTGCGTTACAGACAACTGTACTCCTCGTGGCGAGCCTTAAGCACCCCAGGAAATTTGGCTTCCAAAAAACACAAAAGCCTGAAACCGGCTATTGCCTCAGCAATATTCAGTCGGTTTCAGGCTCAATCGTTAATCCTCTGGCGAAACGACGGTCTACTTCTTCAGCAGCGGTGCGACTTGCTCCTCGTAAGCGGTCAGGGCGGTGTCGATCACGTTGTGCATGTCGTAGTACTTGTACGTGCCCAGGCGACCGCCGAACACGGTGTTCGGCTCGGCCTTGGCCTTGGCCTCGTACTGGGCGTACAGTGCCTTGTCCGCATCCGTGTTGACCGGGTAGTACGGCTCGTCGCCACGCTCGGCGAAACGGCTGTATTCCTCCCACACCACGGTCTTGTTCGGGTTCTGGGCATCGTGGCGCTCCGGGTTGAAGTTCTTGAATTCGATGGCGCGGGTGTAGGGTACGTCCGCGTCGGAGAAGTTCATCACCGGGCAGCCGAAGTGGTCGCCTTCGTCGTAGCGGACCTCCTTGAAGTCGACCGTGCGCCACTTGAGGTCGCCGAGCTCATAGTCGAAGTAACGGTCCACCGGGCCCGTGTACACCACCGGCACGCCCGCGGCCTTGAGCGCGGTCTTGTTGTACGGCTGGGATTCGTCGAAGAAGTCGACGCCGAGCTCCACGGTGATGCGCGGGTCGTCGATCATCTTCTCCATCCACGCGGTGTAGCCGTCGGCGGGCAGGCCCTCCCACGTGTCCTTGAAGTAGCGGTTGTCGTAGTTGAAGCGCACGGGCAGGCGCTTGATGATGGCGGCCGGCAGCTCGGACGGGTCGGTCTGCCACTGCTTGCCGGTGTAGTTCTTGATGAACGCCTCGTACAGCGGGCGGCCGATGAGCTGGATGCCTTTGTCGTTCAGGTTGGCCGGATCGGTGCCGGCCAGCTCGCCCGCCTGCTGTTCAATCAGGGCCTTGGCTTCGGCCGGCGTGTAATGCGCATGGAAGAACTGGTTGATGGTGCCCAGGTTGATGGGCAGCGGGTAGACCTCGCCGTCATGCGTGGCATACACGCGGTGCACGTAGTTCGTGAAGCTCGTGAAGCGGTTCACGTAATCCCAGACGCGCTTGTTGGAGGTGTGGAACAGGTGGGCGCCGTACTTGTGGATCTCCGCGCCGGTCTCCTCGTCCATATACGAGTAGGCGTTGCCACCGATGTGATCGCGGATGTCGATGATGTGCACACGGGCACCCGTATGCTCCACCGCCTGCTGCGCCACCGTCAGGCCAAACAGGCCCGCGCCGACAATTACCAGGTCGGGGTATTCAGTAGAACTCACCATGCGCAATAACCTTTCAGTGTCAATCTATCAGTTATTATGTTCGATTTCCGAGAGATTATCTTACTCACCCAACTGCAAATCGACCAAAGAGCAATGAACGCCTGCACAGCATATCTATATCTGTTTCCTAGGAACATTCGCGGAGCAAAGATCAAGCACGCCCGCGCAAGCGCCAAATTGTGTAGGCGGCGAGGGTGATGCCGTCTGCGATGCTGCCAGCGGCAATCATCTGGTCCATAGTCTGTACGGAGCACCATGTGAGGTGCGACAGTTCCCAGTCACGTCCCGCATCCGGCGTCACTTCGGAAACGTTCAGACCGACCACGGCAATCGAATCTTTCATCACACCCGTGTCCGCATGCATACGTTGCAACACCGCCGCGGAATCGGCATCCACATGGAGCCCGGTTTCCTCATGGAATTCACGCAACGCGGTTTGCTCGGGTGTCTCTCCCGGCTCTCCCATGCCTCGCGGAAATTCCCATTCCCATGATTCCGTGGAGACCCGCCAGTGGCGAGCCAGCAGCACGCGCCCATCACGCTCCGCGACGCATACTGCCCCAGGACGAGCACCCTTGACCGAAGCATAATGCACGGCGAAATGATTCCCTGTCGCAACGTCTTCCAGTGCCACTTGGGTAACCGCAAAATCGGCACCGCCCTGCTCTTGGTACATGACCTTCTTACCCAGAACCTTTAGCGGCGGTTCGCCGTCATGTACTGCGTCATCGCGAATCACTTCGTCAGCCACCGCGCCATTGGATATAACACCGCTCGATGCCCCGCCATCGCGCCCCACCGGTAACGCATTAACTACCATTTCGGCCCCTGCCACTTTCGCCATTGATTATTATCCATTATTCACCAAACGCCACTGCCGCGAATAGCCCCACGTTCCGCCCACGATCCACCCACCTAATCCATGGATCCATAGCAGTGCGCACGGCCGGTAACCCGCGGTCTGCGAACTACCGCGCCCGCAGCCCACACTACTCCAAATACACCACGGTCTTAAAACTCGACCTCACACCCAGCAGCCATTTCGCGATATCGATAAGATTCGGCACAATGCCGATGAACCACGCCACCATCACCACGAGCCATATCGGCGATCTACCGTTGAACCACACGTTGTCCGACAACGCAGAAAGCAATGCCAACACACCCGCCACCAACGCACTCCATAACATATCTATGCCGTCACCCTTCAGGCTCTTCTGCTGGCACGCCTGCTCCACCGCATAGGCCACATTGCGCGTATTAATCTTCTGAATTCGCTTGCTCGTATCGGCATTGCACTTGCGCCATGCCTCAATAACCGGCTGGCTTTGATAGCAGAACGTCGCAAACAGCACGAACGGCATCTTGCCCAACTGCTTGGTAATACTACCGTTAAGTACCAGCGACGACCTGCTCGACCTGTCTCCAGCCAGCCGTGCAAACGAGTTATTCGGCGCGCTCACCGCTACCAAATACGCGCCAAGATGCTGCGCCATGGTTTTCTGGTACACGAATTGATACCAGTCTCGCAACAACTGACGAGACATTTCAGGCTTCTCGACTTTGCCTACTTTGCCGACCGACTTACCGAACCATTTGCCAGTCGACCCATCAACCGACTCATCAACCGTCTCTTCATCCGTCTCGGTTTCTCGCAGCGCTGGCTTGCCTTCCGGCAGTTCAACCGCCCTATCAATGCACATACGCGCATCAGTACGCTTCGGCATCTTCGCAATCGCCTGCAATGTCTGTGCAAACGTCACCGTCGTATCATTGCCGCCGCTCGACCCCGTATTCGCCGCGCCCGCCAAGTCCCGCAAATGGAACTGTTTGCGCAATACCTCCGCACAATCGCGCGCATTGGCTTCAAAATATGGGACGAAACCCTTACTTTTCGTCAGTTCTTTGACCGAAGCATCATTCTGGTTCTCGTAAAGCACCAGACCCTGTTTTTCCGCGTCGATCCATTCCTGCCAACGTTGCCCGAGGAACCGGCACCGATCCTCAATAGCCGCGCCATACCAGTCACTCGCATCACCGTCAACTTCAGCACCGTACAGCAACTGTGCATACATCTCCGCGATGATGGTTGACTTCAGCTCTCCTGTTTCGTGAGCATGTTTCAGCCGATTGGTGAACTCGGTATAGAACCGACTATTTAGCCCCAGCGCTTGATTCCACGTGACCGTGGTGCCGAACACACAGTATTCCAGCGGCCGAACGGTCAGTTGTTCCTCAGTTCCCGCACACACAAGGTCCTCGGGAAGAATGGTTTCGTTTTCCTGTTCCGCTGCCTTTTGCGCGTCTTCTTTCACGTCTTCGATGCTCTTAGTGGTGAACGCCACCAAGCAGTCCTCCAGAGTCGGATGCCGGCCGGAGACGATGATCGCCGGACCATCCTTATACGACTTTCCCAGCACGCCATTGACCGCCGTGGGGCCGAGAGCCAAGAAGAACAGACCATCCAGCAACTGCGCTTCGGTCAGCATGATTTTGGGGCAATACATATATGCGGTGCGCACAATACCCGCAAAATGCGTTGCGATGTCTGTGTAGTCGTTGAGCAACCGCTCGCAGGGGCGATACGTATCGGTCCTGCACCACAGATTACGAATCGATGGATACGCAGGATACTGCTTCACAAGGTCATTCCACTCTTGGCTCTGCTCAGTGGAATCGAAGTTCGTGATCATCGTTGCCCGTAGCGATTGCCTCTTGCCCATACGCCTAGTCTAGGCACATCATTGGCGCACAGGCACATTATCATCTCGTGCAGTTGCTAGACGAGCAATTAGACACCGGGGTAAAAATCATCAGATATCGATGCCAATGCATCAATGTCATATTCTCTCATGGTTGATGAATATTCCTCTCCCAGAGGGAATTGCTTCGAAATATCAACAGGGCTTAACCCACTTTTTCGCATCAACGCACGTTTAACCAAATAAGCGAAACGTGGGCATTCTGCACGGGTCAATCGGTCGGCAAAATCGGGAACTCCGTCGGGACATTTTTTAGACCAATACTGCAACTCACAAGTAACAGCTTGGTCCAACAGTACTGCCGACGACTCAGCCAAATCACAGAAAAAATCATCGGCAGTACATACAGAGTAAGGAAGGCCATCTAACTGGCTCTCGTCAAGCGATGCATACAGCTTTCGATCATTCGTCAGCAACACCGAACAATCATTATCTACTGCGGCAGCATGAAGATGCAAGTCGTTTGGATCCGCGCCCATGTAATCAGCTTGTGCCCGCTCACAATCATAGTGATCCACGACATGAACCAGTTCACGTATTTGATTAACGAGACCGCTTACCTCATCGCCGGAACGTTTCGGATTGCTTCGCCGATAGTGATAAACGACTTCAGCGAATACGTCTTCACTGGAGAAGAGATCGAACATCTGAATCTTGCTGGTCGACAGAGCGAAAAGCCAATCTCGAATAGTGCGAGAATACAGAATGTTCGCATCCACAAAAACGCGTTCCATCCCGACATCCCTTCGTTGCTGACTTGTTCAGCCACGAATATACCACTCAGACTTAATCTTCCAACTCGTCCAGAGAACCACGCACGGCAAGGAAATGCTCCCTCTTAATTTCCTGTTGCTTGTCTCTGTATTCAAGAACATCGTTGAGCAGGAAACGATGATGAGCGCCCACCTTATGAGAGGGCAGCTCCCCTTCACGAACCAATTTCAACAAAGTGGGTCGAGAAATTCCAAGCATTTCCGCCGCAGCTGTGGTCCGCAATTCCTTTGGCGTGGTTGAAATGACCACACGAGAGCCCTTGCTCAGACTCTCCAACACGGTCGTCACAATGACAGAAACATCTTTAGGTAAATCTACATTGCGTCCATCAACATTCAACGCGATATTTGCACGGATATCTTTTATATCGTCTACAGTTTGTTCGATATCACGCTGACTCTCGGAGTCCACCAGAATAGTAAGCTCACGATCACGAGACAAAACTTCCATAAGTACACTCCTTTCTCTCTTTGCACTCAATAAGCGTGAAGACAAACCAGTCAGGCTCGGCGCGCTTTACACTTACAACTGAAAGTTACACTTGTAAGTGTAAAGCGCGCCGAGGACATTTGCGCGGTATTTACAGGAATACGCCTACGGCTAAAAGAGGTAAAGAATTACCGCGCAGCCATCAAATACAAATATATTCTGCTACCGCACTCATGCAAGCCTCAGGTTACGATGAGTGGCTATGAGCAATTCCGCACAGGCCTCCGATTCAGCAAACGAAGCAGCCAACAACCCAGCCAACGGACCATCGTTTATGCCGCAGCACATTCTGGTAACCGGCGGCGCAGGGTTCATCGGCGCGAACTTCGTGCACTGGGTGGTGCGCAACCATCCGCAGGTCCACATGACTGTTCTGGATGCGCTCACGTATGCCGGCAAACGCGAGAATCTCGATGGTGTGCCGGCCGCGAACCTGACCTTTGTGCATGGCAATATTTGCGATGCCGAGCTTGTGGAATCCCTGTTTTCAGAACCGAGCCAACGCTCTGCAGCCGCAGTACCCCCGATTGACGCCATTGTGCACTTCGCCGCCGAATCGCATAACGATAATTCGATTCTCGACGCCTCCCCATTCCTCAATACGAACGTGACCGGCACGTACGTGTTGCTCGAGGCCGCCCGCCACCACGATATTCGATTCCACCACATCAGCACCGACGAAGTGTATGGCGATCTGGCTCTGGACGAACCGCGCAAATTCACCGAGCTCAGCCCTTACAAACCATCCAGCCCGTATTCGGCGTCCAAGGCCGCCAGCGACCACTTGGTGCGCGCCTGGCACCGCACGCACGGACTCAAAACCACCATCAGCAATTGCAGCAATAACTACGGCCCCTACCAGCATGTGGAGAAGTTCATCCCCCGCCAGATCACGAACATTCTTGCCGGCATTCGCCCGAAACTCTACGGGCAAGGTCTGGCTGTGCGCGACTGGATCAGCGTGGAAGATCACTGCAGTGCTATCTGGACGATTCTCACCCGAGGTCGAATCGGGGAAACCTACCTCGTGGGTGCCAATGGCGAATACAACAATATTGATGTGCTGCGCATGATTCTGAAGCTCATGGGCCGCGACGCCAACGACTTCGACCATGTGACCGACCGCCCAGGTGGCGATAAGCGCTATGCCATCGACGCCACCAAACTTCAGACCGAACTCAGTTGGGAACCAAAGTACACCGATTTTGAGGAAGGTCTGGCCGCGACTATCGACTGGTACCGCGCGCACGAAAGCTGGTGGATGCCGGATAAAGCCGGAACCGAGGAGAAGTACCGCAAACAAGGGCACTGATAGGTTGCTCAACGTTTTTTCACAGCAAAGAAAACGAAGCCCTGAGCACGCCGACAATTCCCATGGTGCGCTCAATGGAGCCCCTACCCGGGCTGGGTTGTAGTCTCTCCGATGCACGCCATCTGATACCGGCAGTATGTACGCGGCCGAACGAGACTCCCGCGTACTTACTGCCGGTTTGACGACATAAAACGGCAGTATGTACGCGAAGTGTTCGTTCATACGCGTACTTACTGCCGCCCCCAACCGCGAACGCAATGCGCCACCACCGTCCCGCACACCCCAACCACCCTCCCCGTGAACGCTCAGTGAATTTGTTCTAAATCACTCGTTACAATATGCGGGTACGTTGTTGTAACGAGGGCATAGGTGAATTTCATTGAGCAAACAGCATAAGGTACGTGGCAATCGCGCGAAGACAGGTACCTCCCGCATTAGGGTTTCCGCCTCCTCCAAAGTGGCGCATCATTCCGCATCGTCGTCCAAGCCCCGTTTCGCTCCACGGGCAGGGATACTCACATTCGTTGGCGCTCGGCGTCGCACTCACCAGTCCAAAGTGTCCATGGACGAGACTTCTGCACTCGATACTGAGCTTAACACTGCAACCGACTCTGTAAACGATGAGGCGGCAGCAACAAGCACTAGTATGCTTGATCCCGCAGCAACCGACAACAGCAGCAATGCTGGCGATGCTCAGGCTGCATCAGGGGGCAGCAATGCCGATGACAGCAGTGCCGATGCCCAAGATTCCAATATCAAAGACTCCAGCTCCAAAGCCACCAACAACGTCAACGCAACCACCCAAAGCGACCAACAAGCAGACAGCAAAAAGAAGTACAAGCAACCGCAACAACCAAACCCAATCAAAGCCCAGCTTGCCCGCTTCAGCCAATGCATCAAAGCCAGCGCCGCACCTATTCTGACCTCCAAATTCGCACAACTCCTGATTTCGGCTGCGGTTGCGCTCCACAAGCTATGGAAGAAGCGCCCGAAGTGCCCGTATACGTTGTATGTCGTAGTGATAGCGCTGATTGATGCAGCGGCCGTAACCTTCATTCAATGGGGCATGTACTCCGAACCCCAATATGACGACCCAAACGCCGTGGACAGCACCACCAAGATTCTCAATAGCGTGAACGGCCGGGTCACCAGATTCGTGACGCAAATGTGGCTGGAGGAAGACAAACTCAACTGGCTGCTCAACTTCCTCGCTCTTGGCATGGTCTACTTGGTGCTGGTATTTGTCATTAACCGGTTCTGGGTGGCGACCGCCGTATTCGCCATCACGATGAGCGTGTATGCCGTGGCGAACAGCATCAAGGTGATACTGCGCAACGAGCCGATTCTTCCCTCCGATCTCAGCTTCCTGTCCAGTGGCAACGGCGGCGAGATCACTTCATTCATTCCCAAAAGCAGCCAGGCATTGGTAGACGGCACCATCACCATGCTTATCTGGCTGACGGTTATCTGCCTAATACTGCAATTCGTTGACGGCCGCCGTTGCGTGATTCCATTCCACTGGTGGCGTCCATTCCGTAACGTGAAAACGATTATTGGCAATGTCACTCGTATCATCGCTGCGGCAATGAGCATCACGCTGCTGTGCTCGTTCACATGGACGCTCAGCATTCCTGGCGCATGGGGATATGAGTGGGCGAAGTCTTGGGGTGATTCACCGCAACTCTGGAGTGCCGAAGGTGATGCCACCAACAATGGCCCTGCCATCAATTTCTTGCGCCTTACGCATCCGAAGATTATGGATAAGCCCGAAGGCTACAGCCAGGAAGCCATGGAAGCACTGGCCAAGAAATACAATTCCGCGGCAACAAAGATTAACAGCACTCGAGCCAACAATCTCACGGACAATACGGTTATCACGATTCTCTCGGAGAGCTTCTCCGACCCGACGCGCGTGCCCGGAATTACACTGACCGAAGATCCGATGCCGGATATCCGAGCTCTGAAGCAGACCACCACATCCGGATTGATGCTGTCTCCTGGGTTTGGTGGGGGCACCGCGAATATCGAATATCAAGTACTTACCGGTCTGGATTTGGCTCTGTTTGATGACTCCATGCAGTCCATGTATCAAGAGTTGGTCCCGCACCAGAAGAATCCGTTCGCGTGGAACCAGATCTGGAACACCGAATATGGTAAATCCGGTTCCGTAGCATTCCATCCGTATTACAAGAACATGTATTTGCGCGATGCAAACTACAAGAAATTCGGATTCGGCAAGTTCTACACGCTGGACAGCAAGCCGGCAATCACGCACCAAGATCGAATCGACAATTCGCCGTACGTCAGCGATGCGGCCTCTTACCAGAACATCATTGACCAGCTCAACAAGGAAATACACCCTCAGTTCCTGCAACTCGTCACTATGCAGAATCACATGGGATATGACAACTGGTATTCCAGTAATCAGTTCGATTCGGCAAATATCTCAGAAAACCTGAACGATTACGAACGCGGACAAATTAATACCTATGCGAAGGGTGTGAACATCACCGACCAGGCGACCATCGATTTCCTAAACCAATTGAACGCCATGAATAAACCAGTAACCGTTATTTTCTATGGCGATCATCTGCCTGGCGCATACCAGGCTGCCTCAGCAGACAAAGACAATACGCTGGTATTGCACCAAACCGATTATTTTATCTGGTCGAATCAGGCATCAGCATCGGCCGGTGCAAAACTTGACGCCAAGAACACGGCATACGCGTCTCCGAATTATTTCATGGAGATGGCTGCCGAGCACATGAACGCCAAGGTATCTCCATACCTCGCGTTCCTTACTCAAGCACGAACCGATATTCCAGCATTAGAACGACTGGTGATCGGCTTTGGAGGCTTCGACACCAACACATCCACAACGTATCTGGATCAGAACGGCGACGCAGTCAAACGCAAGGCTCTATCCAAGCAGGCCAAGAAAACCCTGCACGACTACGAACTTATTCAGTACGATATGACTGCCGGTAAGGGGTATCTGAACGATACCAACTTCTTTGCAGTGAAGAACAATAACAAATAAGAATGGCCGCCTGTTGCACATTGATCAGGCGGCCATTCTTATTTGCGTCTCATTTGTATACTGACATGTATGGCACAAACTGCAATTGATCACAAGGTTCAATGGGAAACGGTGAGCAGGGTCGTTTACCCCGTTAAAGACGCTGATTTGACATTGCCCCTGTATGCAGTGAACTGGAATCCCTCACATTTTGATGCCAGTGTGTTCGATGAACGTGACAGCATGACGAGCGTCGAGCTGAATGCCATTAGCCGTTCTGATTTCAGCAATCTCGTAGCTCGTGGAAACAGACCATTACCCGATGATCCGCATGGTTTTACCGTCGATACGCGAAGCTCCATCACTTTGGAACCAGATACGCATATCTCGTTATGCACGTACTTTAACGCTTTTCCCGCGGGATATTGGCGGCGCTGGACCTGCGTTAAGCAGCTGCGCTTTCTTGCGGAAGCTACAGGCAAGGGCACTCTAACCCTATTCCGTTCCACTGCACGTGGATTATCTTCTCCAGTGCAAACCTTTACTATCGGCAGCATTGATTCCAAGACAGCGGAACGCATTGAAGCCACGCTCACGCTAAAGGGGATGCTGGATGGTGGCTATTACTGGTTTGATGCCCGTGCTGCCAAAGATGCGGCGCTTACTGTTTCCAATGCCCAATGGCAAGTGCCAACCACCGACCGACGCACCAAGCACACCGGACGTGTGTCCATCGCCATTACCACATTTAACCGCCCTTCATATTGCTTGGATCAGCTCCGGACCATCGCCAACGAGCCGGAACTGCGCGAACAGCTCGACACCGTCTACTGCACCGATCAAGGCACAAATCTTGTGCGCGACCAAGCGGGCTATAGCGAAGTTTCGAATCAGTTGGGCAGCCAGCTCACCTACTTGCGCCAAGCAAATCTAGGTGGTTCCGGAGGCTTCTCACGAGGCATGTTTGAAACTGTCAAGGCCGGGAAAAGCGACTACACGCTCTTGCTGGATGACGATGCGATCAGCGAGCCGGAATCGATTCTTCGCGCTGTGCATTTCGCCGATTACACTGTGCGCTCCGCCCTTGTTGGTGGAGGTATGTTCCATATCGATCATCGTACTGTTCTGCACGTGCAGGGAGAACGCTTCGATGCATCTTCAATGTGGATGTACCCATCTCGTGGCGCGGAATTCAACCATGACTTCCGTTCCGAACCATTAGCGGATAGCCCATCGCTGCACAGCATGCAATTCTCGGATTTCAATGGATGGTGGTTCTGCCTTATCCCCACAGAGACCATTCGTACTATTGGACTCGGCTTGCCGGTGTTCATTAAGTTCGATGATATCGAATATGGTTTGCGCGCCAAGGAGCATGGTGTTCCAACAATCAGCCTGCCTGGTGTGGCCGTATGGCACATGGGCTGGCACGATAAAGACCCTGCGCGCGGCTGGGAAGAGTATTTCACGCAACGTAATCGTTGGATTTGTGCTTTACTGCATTTCCCCAACGCCGCGAAACACAGTGCTTTCCGCATGCTGTACGAAGAGGCGCATCTAGGTATGCGCTTGTTGTATTCAGGCATGAAACTTAATCATATGGCCCTCTCTGATGTACTGCTTGGCCCAAGCCACCTCATTGACTCGCTTCCTACCAAGCTCAACGAAGTCCGGAAGGCTCGCGAAGGCTTCGATGACAGCACTACCTATGCCGACCCATTGGAACTCCCCGAACCTGCCGATCATTTCCAACGCAATTGGGCACCGCGACCCGCAAGCACCGTCACTAAGATGGGTATGCAGGCAGTACTGAAAGCGCTACGCTCTCGTGGGACTGGAAAAAGCGACAAGTCTCCCCAAGTTTCCATTCCGGCAAGGTTCTCCATCTGGCCGGCTTTCCTCGGTGTGAATTCAGCGATTGTCACCACGCCTGACGGCGATTCGGTGTCCTGGTTCCGGCGAGACAGCAAGTTGTATCGGCGCAATATGCTGCAGTGTTTCCGCCTGACCTGCAAGCTCATGAAAAACTGGAAACGGTTGTCCCGCGAGTATCGCGAATACGGCATTGCATCCATGGAGACATGGGAGCATATCTTCCGGGACGCCTAGCCACAGTTATACTGCGCTGAAAGGTCAATAACCTAAATGATGTTTATGGGGTGTATACGCCGAATGCGTATACACCCCATAAACAATATTGCCTACATCACTTAGTGAAGTATCGTTGCCACCATTCGGGAGACACCATGGTGGCAAATGCCTTGCGGTACTGACGTTGGTATGTGCGCCAATTTGCAATGACTTTGACATACAATCCACAGGCACGGATGAATCCAGTGATAGCACGCACGGGCTGCCGTGTAAGCAGGATTCCCTTGCGGCGATCGGGATCCACGAATACAGCGGAGTCCATAAGCCCCAGCGCGCGCCAATGATCGGAAGCGTCGTCTGCAACCAGCACCAATGAATCCAACTGGTCTGCAGGCACAGTATGAGTACTATGGCCGTTGTCAATAAGACAATGCACCTTGGTGGGTTCCATGTATCCATCGATTACAGCACTTCGATTTGCTCGAGGTGGCATAATCTGGTGCAAACCGATGCCGAGAATGGCCTCTGCACGCGAAAGATCGTGTAGGTGAGCGAATTTCTCATCCTGGGCACGTAACGTATCCGGCAAATCCTCTACAGGTACCATATTTGAATCGGCGAATCCGCTGCGAATCTCGCGAATCTCTGGGAGCTTCGTCTCCAATATGGTTCCCACATGCTCAGGTCCGGCTATAACATCTCTCATAGCTGCCTGGTGAAGAGCCACTGCCGAATACCGCATCTTGGCGGTGGCGGATAAGGTGAAGCGCACCATCTCTTTCAATATGTTGCGCTTATACTGCTGGTTCGCGTAGAGAAGCCCCATGATAGTTCGGTTGCGAATGTGGTAGTATGCCTGCCAATCCAGTTGGTCATCCTTATCCACAAAGGACTGATGCCATAGGCACACACCTGGCACAGTAACCGTGCGGTATCCAGCTCGCTGGGCACGCACACCGTATTCCACATCATCGTTCTTGATGAAGAACGGATACGAGAGGCCAATCTTGCGAATCACCTCAGTGGGGATCAGGCACATCCACCAAGCGTTATAGTCGGCATCCACGCGCCGATGCAGGTACTGCTTATCCAAGAATGACGTTGAAGCCAAATCATCATACCGAGACTCTTTCACTGCAGTGCCCCAACTAATGGTCTGAGGATCGAAGACCTCAGCCAATGCGCAAATTCTGGTTGGCTCACTCAGGAACAACATATTGCCACCTACCAGTGTAGGTTTCTCGCAATGGTTGGCAAAAGCAATGGCACGAGATACGGATTCCGGTTCCAGAACAGTGTCGTCATCGAGCAGCAAGGCGTATCCGCTTTCCCCGTGATGCTCAACCTCGTACATGCCTCGAGCAAAGCCACCTGATCCACCAACATTGCCCTGCTGAATGATTCGCAGCTTGTCTCCAAGTTTGACCTTCGCCGCCGCGAATCCTTCGTGTTCCTCCACTAAATTTGAACCTTGATCAACCACATATACTGCGTCGATAAGATTCATATCCGCCATATCCGCCAGAAGATTGAACTGGCGTATGCACCACTCCGGCTTGTTCATCGTGGTGATGGCGAGAGATGCAGTCAGATTGCGCTTTGCCGGAACTTCAGTCTGCCAACTCGCATCGGACAACGTCACGGAAGCATCAGCAGATGCCTCGATGTCAAACCACAGCCAGCCGCCCTTAGCCATACCATAAATCGGCACTGGAATCTGCACAACTTGAGGGCTTGTGGCAGTAGCGTTCACCGATTTCTTAGCCACAATATAATCGTTGGCATCCGCATCCGATCGATGCACCGTGACCGAGCCCTCACCAGCAACGGTGAGATTGAGCACGACTTGCTGCACATTAGTCCATTGAGCCCAGTAAGCGGCCGGAAACGCGTTGTAGTAGCTTGCAGTGGAATACGTGTGCTCTGGGGGAACCTCTAATGACGTACGACCAGTAATCTCCTTATGCAGTTCGGCGTTGCTCAAGGAGCCCCCAGAAGCATCATGTCCGCTGCCGTATATGGGAGCAGCGGCAATACGAAACTCCTCATCCATGCCAACGTTGTTCGAAGGAAACACTACACGCCAAATTGTTTCTCGCTGTGCTGTAAACATAAGAATGACCTTAGTGTCTCTTGTTGTATGCGATTTTGTTGGTGTCGATGACGAAGGTCTTGCGGTCGTTCTTGGCCATGACGTCCAGGATGATGCCGGCGATGATGAGCAGGAGCCCCGTGATGACCAGCATCACCGCGCCGATCAGCGTGGGGAAGTGGGTGACCACGCCGGTCTTGGCGAATTCGAAGGTGACGGTGCCGCAGAGCACAATGCCGACGATGCCGATGATTAGGCCCAGTCCGCCGAAGAAGGGGAGGGGCTTGTATTCGCGGATCATGCGGAAGATGGTGCTCATGACCCTGATGCCGTCACCTACCGTGTCCAGCTTGGATACGGAGCCTTCCGGCCTGTCGCGGTACTGGATGGGCATTTCGAACAGACGCAGGTTGTTGTTCAGCGAGTGGATGGTCATCTCGGTCTCGACCTCGAAGCCGCGCGAAAGCACGGGGTAGGTCTTGACGAAGGTGAAGTTGAACGCGCGGTACCCGGTCATGATGTCGGTGACGTGCGCGCCGAACAGCCCGTTGATGGAGCCGCGCACCAAACGGTTGCCGAAATTGTGGAACGGGCGCTTGTTCTCCTGGAAGTATGTGGAGGAGAGGCGGTCGCCGATGACCATATCATAGCCTTCGAGCACCTTGGCGACCATGGCGGGCGCGGCGTCGGCCGGGTAGGTGTCGTCGCCATCTGCCATGACGTATACGTCCGCGTCGATGTCCTCGAACATGGCGCGGATGACGTTGCCCTTGCCCTGGCGCGGCTCCCTGCGGACGATCGCGCCTTCGGCCTCGGCGATCTCGGCGGTGCGGTCCGTGGAGTTGTTGTCGTACACGTAGATGGTCGCATCCGGCAAGGAAGCCTTGAAGTCACGAACAACCTTGCCGATGGTGACCTCCTCGTTGTAACAGGGAAGAAGCACGGCAACAGAAAGATTCTGATTCTCAAACTGGTCAGACATGAACACAACTCTACGCTTCATTATTCTTACTGTTTCTCAGCAATACAGCCAGTGATGCCGAAGAACAATGGAAGAATAAAAGTCACGGGCAATAGATACCAAGCAAACACCAGAGGAGAAAGATACAATACTAATACATTGAAACCAAGTAAAGAGCCTGCTCCTACAGCAATCCATCTCTTTCTCGACATACCATAAATTAACAATAATAATGGAATATACGTCGCATAGTAGGCATATGCATTTAATATAGGATTTATGGCAATTTGTTGGCCTGCATCTGCCGCTCGCATAAGCAAGGATGATTTTTGACCTGTTCCTCGCATATCATGGAGCACATTTTCCGCACTTAAGGGCGGACGCACAAAACTGTCCCATTGAATCATATACTGATCACTAAATAATCCATCTGAATTAGACCCATAGAAGACACCCACTTGCGGGTAAAACCAACCAAGCATAAGGTTTCCGAAAGCCTTAACATATTCCCCCGGATTATGGACACCAAGTGAGACCCATGCGCCAATACCTTTGATCTTTTGCGCTATACTCGCTTCATTATTGATGGTCCATGAAGTTTCATCAATACGATAATTCGTGTATGTTTTACCAGCCTTGTCGATATTCAGTAAGCTGGATAAGGCACTACGTTCCTGAGGGGAAATACGCTCAGGTGATATAGACTGTATACGCGCCACGGGCATCATAATTAGGCCCATAACTTCTTTCCCCGGGGAAACCTCGGCATGAGTAACTCTCACTAGAGCAGGTTCAATGATGCCCTGCGCAAGCACCATTGCTATAATCATGCTTGCGACCACCTTCAAGCGATTCTTCTTAACGCTTGCAACGAGAACACAGAAGGCACAAAGAATGGCCACAGTAGCAGTTCGTTTACTCAGCATGCATAACGCAACCAGAAGTACTAGCATAACGCAAACAGGCCGACGATGGAGCACCTTCCCACGCGTAAGGAATATCTCAACGTAAATAATTGATAGCGGTAGGAGAAAAACTGTGTGTAACGAATCTTTCGCCATTGTAGGAACTGCTCCTACAATAGCCGGGCAGAAAGCAAAAAAGAGAAAAATAGCCAACAAAAGAGAACGGGCAGCACCAATCTTTCGCAAATAGCATAGTACTAGCATCACTCCGATGGCAAAAGAAAAGGTTTGCACCAAAACATAAATGCCTAGTCCTAACAACACATGATGAAGTGCAAAACCTAGCTCCCAGAAAAAACCAAAAACTAAAGTGTCAAATAACGGATGTTGAGTATAGTAAAAATGATAGCCAGAGCTTTGCATAAACTGCGCAATTGTATCATCCCTCATGACACCAGGCCAACACGTGATAACCCAAGGCAACCAACAAAATATCACACCAATGAGACAAACTAGGCCATATTTCTTTATGCTCGTTGTAAATGATATTGCATCTTGCGTGGCTGCCCAATAATCAACACTCATCACACGTTGTCTCAGAGGGAGCGAGGCTGAATCACCATTTTCAACTCGCGAACCAGTTAAACAATCGAACCAATGGAATATTAGATACGCTATTAACCAAGACAGTAAGCCGAATACTGCAGCATACGCTAATGATCGTTTTGATCCGCCCTGTGACCCATCATCCACTGCTCGCCCAATAAGCACGAGTAACATAATTATGAACGCAAATACCCAAACAGAGATATTTTTATTATTGAGACGAAGTTTCAATTCTCGTAGCATCTATTCCACTTTGTCTTGAGTTCAAATATTAATTATCGAATCGTCTACTTGCGTCATAGTCAATGCGCGATCACTCAATAATGCATAGTTCCGATTTCGCTCATCTTGAATGACGAATGTACAGGCATTCTCATCAACAGCAACACCAACTGCATCTGTTTGCTGATCATCATTGGGATTAGGAATGCGCAATGAAGCTATGAGTCGAAATTCACCGTTATTAAAGATATTCAGTGGAATATCAAAAACCGCAACATGGTGACCGTGGTCTTTCATTTTGAATGTCTTCATCCCAGTATCGTATGAAATACCACCACGACGAATATCATGCAATGCAATGGCTATATAAAAATCATCTGGCTCATCATACTGGTATTCAACAGCAAATCGAAATGTATCTGACGACTTGCAAATCCGCGGAGAGATGGCATACGTACGTAAAATCGGGCAGCGTTCATTCAGCCCGTTGGGATATCCTCCACGCTCTTCGCGCTTTTGCTGTTCCACAGCCTCCTCAGCATTGAGATTCGCCAACGTATATTGCTGAGACACAGTCTCCGGATCTCCGATAGCTTCAACCTCACCGTCGGCAATCATCATTGCTCGAGAACAGTATTTCCTTACGGAATCCATGTCATGGGTCACTAAAATAACTGTCTTATTAGCATCTTTCTTGATTTCCGTAAAGAACTCATCACATTTACGCTGGAATGCCTCATCACCAACTGCCAGCACCTCATCAAGTACGAGAATGTCCCCTTGAGCCTTAATAGCCACAGAGAAGGCCAGCCGTACCTGCATGCCCGAAGAATAGTTCTTCAGCTTTTGGTCCATGAAGTCTTCGAGCTCAGCGAATGACACGATATCGTCATACATCGCATCAACTTCTTCTGCGGTGAAACCCAAGAGACTGCCGTTCAGATATACGTTTTCACGACCAGTCAATTCAGGATTAAACCCAACACCCAGTTCGATGAATGGCACCAGCTTTCCTTTGACGCTGATGCTGCCCTGATTCGGATAGTAGATTTGGGAAATAATCTTCAGTAATGTGGACTTACCGCCACCATTACGTCCCACAATACCAAAGAACTCACCCTGATGAACTTCAAAAGAGATATCTTTCAAAACCTGTTGCTGACGATAGCCCTTGATACCTTTTGTCCAATTGATGAATGCTTGTTTAAGACCTGTGGCCTGTTCCGTAGGCAACTTAAAATGCTTAGAAACATGATTCGCAGCCAATACAACTGGAGCCTTGGTGTAATCGACTTTTGGTTCTTGCTTTTCTCCCGATTCGGTCATCTCACATCACCTCCGCAAACTGGCGGCTGTTACGCCGGAACAGATATACACCTAGCCACAACATAAACACTGTAAACACAACGGGGAACCATTGAATCAGGGGATTATGGAACTGGTTCCAGATCGTAGGCTGTGTTTCTGGAGCAATCAGATTATGGCGAATGTCCTGAATGGACTGAGCAAAGGGATTGACGAGCTCCAATCGAGCCAAATCAGCAAGTAGACCGCCTTGTGAAGTGACGTAACTGAGCGGGTAGATAATCGGCATACCGTAAAAGATGAGCTGTTGCAGAACATCCCAGATATGGGCGATATCGCGGTAATACACGTACATTGTCGACATGATTAGCGTGATTGCGAGAGCAATCGCGTACAACTCAATAATGTTGAGTGGGAGCAACAATACACGCCATGTGAACTGTACATGCAAGATCAGAGCGAACAGCAAAACTACACCAAGGTTGATGATGTAGCTAATGAAAGCACCCATCGTGGCGGATACAACAACAATGTAATTAGGGAAATGTATCTTCCTCAACAGATCGCCACGATCGACCACTGAACGAAGCCCCACATTTGTGGATTCAGTCACGAACTGCCAAGAGCTGATGCCGAGCAGCAGCACAACCGGATAAGTGGGCGTACCATCTGACATCCTCAAGAATTTTGCGAACACCAAATACATAACGCAAAACATCATCAACGGCTTAAGCACCGACCATGCGATACCGAGGAAAGACCCCTGATAGCGCAATCTGAAATCGGTCTTCACCAGTCCGCGCAACACGACCCACGCATACTGGTAACGCGCCCTAATACTGTCCAATACATTCTTCACAGCACATAATCGTATCAGTCAGACGGAATCTACTTACTTGTAGCTGTTCAATCTTCACAGGCATCCCTTCGCGGCAGAGCTTTGCGGAATTTTGCAGATCTTCGAGGCCGCCGAAAACAATAGAGAGACGCGCCGTCATTGTTGTAGTCCACATATATAGACAGTATTACTATTTTACTAGTCGGTTTCCCTTTTCCCAGATAGGAATGGTATGTCCTTCCTCAACACGATTGCAAAGCACCTTCCCGCTTCCAAACGCGCCGTTGCGCAGACTCTTAATGAAGTCAAGATGCTTCGCGAACATGTAGATGTATTGTACGGGCAGCTCTATGCCCGAATAGAACAAGCCGATTATGGTATCAACGACAATTTGAACTACAAGGTCGACACCATTCTCACGCCGCATCTCAATGATTTGGGAACAGCACTAGACGCGCATGATGCGCACATGAAAATATTTGCATGGGAAAACTATCGGCACAAGGGAGAATCTCTCTCAGCGGCTAAGCAGCGCTTTTTCATGTCGCTACCACCCGCCACGGGAAGCACTCGACTATTGCAGGAAGGTTGCGCACAGCTTATGACAGAGTTCGACCAACTCTGTCGAGACAACAACCTTCCATACTGGCTTGATTTCGGTTCATTACTTGGAGCTGTCCGCCATCACGGATTTATCCCGTGGGACGATGACACCGATCTTGGCATGATGAGAGAAGATATTGATCGTCTACAAGGTATTGTTCAACATGATTCTCGATATCGACTATCTCTGGTCTATGACGCAATCGCTTTTTGTCGGCAAATTCGTTTCATGTCTTCGGATACATCAAACCCATGTTTTGTGGATATTTTCATTTACGATTACACTGACTCCACCGCTATAGAAGTGTACGACCGACGTCAACATATTCGTACCGAATTACTTGATGCCCTCAGACAATCTCAATTCCGGGCATGGCATGACCTTGTGTATCTTAGCGAGACCTCCGATGGAGCAGCAGAAATTCAGCAGGTCTTTTCTCGCTATCAGAGGGAAATGGAAGAAAGCGGCATCGTGGTGTCGAAGGAGAATGCTTCCGGCATCATGTACGGCATCGATAATGTCGACAACTCATCTGTTCGTCTGTACAAACTTGATGACATGTTCCCCACAACATGTCTGACGTTTGAAGACCACGAGTATCAAGCACCTCATACTCCAATGACCGTACTCACCCGTAACTACGGTGATATTTATTCGTTGCCTCGTGATATCAACAGTCATTTCATACATGTTGATCCTGCACTATTACAGCAGGACAACGTACAGGAATCGATCCAAGACTCTCTATCAGAAATCCCAATTAGCAAGAATGAGGAATAATCATGCGCCGAGTAATCACTTACGGAACCTTTGATCTTCTTCACTACGGACATATCAATCTGTTGAAACGAGCCAAAGCCTATGGCGACTACCTAATCGTTGGTCTTTCCACAGATGAGTTTAATGCCGGTAAAGGAAAGAAGGCATACTTCTCATACGATCAGCGAAAAGAATTACTCGAGTCACTGCGTTACGTCGACTTAGTCATTCCCGAACAAACATGGGAACAAAAAAGGAATGATATCCTGCTATATCAGGTGGATACATTCGTAATGGGCTCGGATTGGGCCGGGAAATTTGATGATCTTAGCGACATTTGCGATGTAATCTATCTGCCGCGTACACCCGAGATTAGTTCCAGCAAAATCAAAAACGATCTTGAGCATAGAAATTAGATGAACTGGGGGTGGTGCCGTTTTCTTGGACTATGATCCGAGGAGGAAACGGCCATGGCGAAGTACAGCAAGGAGCAGCGTCGGTGTGCGGTTGAGTTGTATGTGCGGTACGAGTGCTGCGCTGCGGATATGGTCCGTGAGCTGGGTTATCCCAGTCGGGAGGCGTCGCGCATGTGGCATCGCGACTGGCTCGAGGAGCAGAGGACGGGCGTGCCGTCGACGCGCGGGGAGCGGTATGCGCGCTACACGACGGAGCAGAAGCGCGCCGCGGTGGACCATTACCTGACGCACGGGCGGCGCGCGAGCCGCACGATGCACCGGTTGGGGTATCCGAGCAAGGAGGTGCTGGCCGCGTGGATCGACGAGCTCGCGCCCGGCGAACGCCATGTCAGGCGCGGCCCCGGTCCCCGACGGGCTCAAACGCCAGGGTCAACCCCCGCAACCGTGACTGGGCTGCCGACGCCCTGAAGGCCGTGTTCTCCATGGAATCGAGGGACAAGGCGCTGGAGAATGCGGAATTCGTCGCCAAGGACATGGAATCGAGGAAGCTGAGGGAGGCCGCCAAATGCCTCAGGGAGGGCATCGGCGAGACGACGACCTACCTGCTCGACGACTATCCCAGGGAGCATCGCCGGCGCATCCGCACGAACAACATGATCGAACGTCTCAACCGTGAGATCAGACGGCGCACGCGCGTGGTCGGCAGCTTCCCCGACGGACGCAGCGCGTTGATGCGCGTCTGCGCGCGCTATGTCACGTCGAACGAGTGGTCGACTCGCCGCTACCTCGACATGTCAAGGCTCGGTGAGACCGTACGGGAAGCGAACTGATCATCGCCACAGGGACGGGCGAAGACCAAAGTGCGCAAAACTTCGGCCTACCAAATGAAAACGCCGAAGCGGCCTACTTCAACTTGACACACATACGAACATGGCGCGGATGATGTTGCCCTTGCCCTAGCGTAGGTTCCCTGTGCGCGATTGTGCCCCCGTCCTTGGCCTTGGCGATTTTGGCGGTACGTTCCGTGGAGTGTCGTACATGCAGGGGCAGCGTCCGGCAGGGAGACCACTGAACCCTCGCACCACCTTGCCGATGATGACCTCCTCGTTGTATCAGGGACGAACCAACAGAAGAATTCAGATTCGCAAATGGCGCAATGATTAATACTGTGACTGTCCTGTGTAATGATGAGGAGTCTGAATAAATAATTTGCTGTTTGTGAAGAGTGACATCTGGGTGGTTGGAGTGTCCTAGACGTCGCACATCACAAACAGCAAACAACGAAATGCTGCAAAGATGTATGTGTTATCTCAATTATTTCATTCCAAGGTACTGTTTCCAATACTGGATAGAAGTCAGTTCTTTACTAGCGGCCTTGTATTCAGCTGACAGACGCTCGCGATTCTTCTTGAAGTAGGCTAAATCGCGTTTGTACCGCTTTGTGACCGCATTGTACTGTTTGAGGTTCTTAGTACGGATAGTTCCTCTGCGGTTGAACCAATCGATGGCAATAATGATATTCTCACCATGAATACTGCCTGCGGGGTAAATCCACCCAGCGCTCGAAATCAGGGCATAACGCTTACCGGGAGTTCCCTTAGCCCCATGGATACTGGAATGCAGAAGACGCTGGCCGTTGATGGTAAGAAAATCAAAAGCGCGCTGTTGAATCGAACGCGGTTTGTCATTGTCTATTTCCTGACGTGTCAGCTTGGATACGTCAAAACCTTCCAGTCCCATATCGTCGGCCATCTGCTGCAGCTCGGGGAAGGACACTAGTTTTTCCTTCTCTTGATTTGCTTGTACGAACTTCTCTTGGACGATAGGCTGTTTAATGAAATCAGGTCCTTTGAGGAAGTCCTCGAAGCCCTTGAGCGCAAGCTCCGCATCCGTGTAGTTGAACTTTTTGAGTTCCAAATCAACTTGATCGTGCAACTCGCGTAGGAACGTATCGATACTGGGTGCCAGTCCCGTCGTCATCTGGGCAATCATGCCATTACGGATACTTTGATAACGTTCCACAGCAGCGTTGTAGCGAATCTCAAACTTGGAATGCCAAATACACAAGCCGTTCATTGTCATGAACGTGGGGTTGCAACGAATTCCGTATTCTACATCGTCGTAGCGGACGAAAACTGGTAGTGGCATACCATTGCGTTTGATAACACTCATGGGAATGCAGCAATACCACCAGGCTGCGTAGCGCCGGCCATCGCCGACTCGTAAGTTTTCGTCGTATACTTCATTGAACACAATGTCAACGAACTTCGTGACCTGCAGCGGAATTTTAGCGGCCACGCAAATACCAATCTGCGGATCTATGAAGCCGGTATCTTCCTTCATGTCCTGCACGTCCTCGTAATTCAGCATAGCACCGCTAACAAACGCTTCTGAATACTCGGGTTTGACGATGCGGAGTAGATTGTACGTGCGCATGATGCTCTCAGGAGAGACTTCAACGTCATCGTCCATTAGCAACACGTGGGTCGCGGGAACGTCCTGTTCCATGGACTCAATCATGCCACGTGCGAAGCCCCCAGCACCGCCCACGTTCTCATTAGGGGAGATAGTCACCTTGTCGGTGCTAAGTTCTTTGTAGGGGAGAGTACAGCCGTTGTCTATGACGTGCATGCGGAAATGTTTGGCGATATCGTTGTCGGAACCAAGAATCTCTTTCTTCACTAGTTCGATATTCTTGGTAATGTAGGATTCCTTCTTGAAGGTGGTGGTCGAGAGGGAAAGTTCGATATCCGTCAGTTCGCCATCGATGTCTAGCGTGTAGTAGGCATCGCGGACAACAATGGCGCCGGTGGTTTCGATTTGGAATCCCGCGAGAACCATGTTCTCGTCGACTGTGAGATCGAGATCGATGGACTGCCATTTATTGCTGGCCTGGACCTTGGCAAAAACCGTGGGATCGATTTCAGGGGATGAAGAAAGTCGATAGGCTTTGGTTTGCGTTATAGTGCAGGCATTCCCCTTGACCTCAAGATGCAGGTGGAAACCTGTCGCACGAGTATATTTGAGCAGCTTCATTGTAGATAGGCTGTTGAAATATGTTGTGAAATCAATGGTGCCCGCACCCTCGACGAACCACTCGTGTGTGTCTGGATTGACGCGTACAGGTTGATTGGTGTGGTAGTACATCGTCGGGTAGCTGAGCGCTCTTGGAGTTATCTCCATGAGCACATTCGCGAAACGTATTGATGGCATGTGCCCTTACCTCGCTTACACGGAAAACATCTGAACAATGTAATAATAACTAGGTCTGTGCGACCTTTTGGTAGGGGGCTGCATATATTTGCAAATTACGACACGTGGAAAGGATAGCTTATGTAACTGAGCGAGCCAGGACCTTCAATAGGTCATGAGGGGATGGACTATTCGAGGCAGTTATCCAATCCTATGCTGGTGCATGTCTTAAACAGGCCATGGTGAAAAATATCAAGAAACTTCACAGCAGGGGCACAGATCGAGACGCGGTTGCAAAGCATACGGATATGGGGGATCTGAGTTCAGAATGACCCGTGGGTGCAATCTCGGTGCAAAGCTAGACGAGGTTCATGCCCATTACCGTGTTTGGTAGGTCCCGATGGTCGAGGCCAGGTCGCCGGTTCCGGTATGACTCTCTCGTCCTGTCGTCGATGATCCGGGGGGGTGTTGTCGCCGGGAATGGGGACGCCCGATGACCGCTGATAGGAACCAGGCCGGCTACACGGACGCTTCAGGGGCGCATGGCGCAGGTCTCGTCGTAATGTGGGTGCGGCGCGGGCGTCCGGACTCCTCCGAGCCCGCGGCGACCGGAAAACCTTCATGACGGGAGGAACGATGATGACCCCGGACGACATCGACGTGTGGGTCGGCCTGGACGTGGGCAAGAGCGCGCACCACGCGCACGCCCTCGACCATGACGGGAACACCCTGTACGACAAGCCGTTGAAACAGGACGAGAAGGCCATCCGCACGATGCTGGGCAAGCTCTCCAAGCATGGCCGTGTGCTGCTGGTCGTGGACCAGCCCAACACCATCGGCTCCCTGCCCCTGACGGTGGCGCGGAACATGGGGATCGCGGTTGCCTACCTTCCCGGCACGGCCATGCGCAGGACCGCGCAGCTGCTGCCCGGGGACGCGAAGACCGACCGCAGGGACGCGCATGTGATCGCGTGGGCCGCGCTCAAGCTGCCCGAGACGCTCAGGGACGCGGGCCCGGATGACGAGACCCTCGCCGCCCTGAAGCTGCTCGCCGGCCACGACGAGGACCTCGCCCACGAATCCACCCGCCACGTCAACCGCCTGCGGAGCCTGCTGCTGCAGACCCACCCCGCGTTCGAACGCGCGCTCAAGGGCGAGAGAATCACGCGCGACGCGACGCTCGCGCTGCTCGAACGATACGGCGGGCCCATGGGCGTGAAACGGGCCGGGATCGAGGACGTGAAGGACTGGGCCAAGTCCAACGGGCTTCGCGCCGGCCGCATCATCGACGACATGTTCAAGGCGATCGGCGAGCAGACCGTCACCGTGCCCGGCACCCTCATGGCCGAGACCATCATCCCCTCCATCGCCCACGACATCAAGACGATCAGGGACCGGCGGCGCGAGGTCGACCGCCAGGTCGAGAAGCTCCTGGAGGACCACCCTCTTCTCACGGTCCTGACGTCGATGCCCGGGATAGGCGTCAGGACCGCAAGCAACATCCTGCTCGGCATCGGCGGCGACATCGCCAACTTCAAATCGTCCGCCCATCTGGCCGCCTACGCGGGCATATCGCCCGTCACCGGCCAATCCGGCACCAGCATCAAAGGCGAACGGCCCTCCAGGCGGGGCAACAAACGCCTCAAGAACGCGCTGTGGCAGACCGCGTTCGTCGCATCCACCAAACACCCGCCCTCCGTGGCCTATTACAAGCGCAAACGCGAACAGGGCAAACACCACAACGCCGCCATCATCTGCCTCGCGCGTCGGCGCTGCGACGTGATCTACAGCATGCTCAAAAACGGAACCCTCTACCAGGAACCAGCCCTCGTAGCCTGAACCGGGCCACACGGGAAAGGACGCCGGACGCCACCGGCAGGGCGAAGCGCGCCCACGACAGCCAACCGGAATCCCGACACGTCAACTCCCCAAGGAGTTGACAAAAACATAGGAACACCCCCCCGCACAAGTTCCGGTAGAGGCGGGTTCTAGTGATCGTTGCAACACCTGACCTACCGCAAGGAGGGTCAGGTGA
>OJAC01000092.1_pt1 | contig 82960 bp, 69 predicted proteins | sample 1588701 | NCBI WGS metagenome assembly OJAC01 (sample SAMN03283256) | human gut metagenome | biome: human-associated habitat; material: feces | host: Homo sapiens | place: USA | collected 2013 | reverse complement strand
GCGGAGGGGTCAAGACCCCTCCCTACAATGCAATTCAAAAGGGGTGCTGTAGGGGCGAACATTGTTCGCCCGCGGCACATGGCGGCGGTCACAACGCTTCCGGGGCGATGACGAGCATCGCCCCCTACACCGTAGGGGCGGATTCCATATCCGCCCGCAGCGTCCGGCGGATCGCTGCAAAATTTCTTGCATACCATCGAAATTTCTGCTATAATACAAAAACCGCCTGTTTCAACAGGCGGTAAGGCGCTGCACACAACGGCAGGCGGTTGGCCCCACCCCCGAAAGGAGGTGAGACCATGCGATTTACATTTACGTTCTATATCGGTCGCAAGACCTTTACTTTGAGCTTAGTTGTAAAAAGCAATAACCGCCACCCCGGCAGGTGACGGTTATTAGGCTAACCTTTTAACATATTCACCGAAAGGGCCAACCGCTTGTCGCAGCGCCTTTTCTGTTATTATTATACCGCACACCGCAGGTTAAGTCAAGCCCATTGCACCCGCGCAAATTTCGTGCTACAATAGCCTTATCATTAAACAGCAAAGGACGAAAAGCAATGAGTGCGATTTTAGCAGTGTGCGGTGACGGCTTCTGCGCTATGGTCAGTGATGGCCGCTTTGTCGAGGAGCCTATCACCGGCGATACACCCCATGTCATCAAAAACGACCTGCCCAAGGTCCGCAAGATCAACCGCAATGTGGTGGTCGGCTTTGCGGGCGATACGCTGGCCGCCGTACAGATCATCAATGCCGTGGACGAGTACCAGACCCAGTACCTGACGCTGGAAAAGGTCGTCAAGATCCTGCGTGAGAAGGCCGCCGAGGTTCAGGTACAGCCAGTGGGCGTCCGGCTCATCGTGGGCGGGCGCAACCGTAAGGGCGAGTTCGTTATGACGATGCTGGGCAGCGCCGATGGCTACGAGCCGCAGACTCAGGCCGCCCGCCCGGGCGCCTACCTCATCGAGGGCGCCTGCTCCCACACCGATGTGGCCCCCTGGCTCGAGGAGGAGGTCAAGCCTCAGGCTGCCGACTGGCACAGTCTGGACGATGTAGCCCGCACGCTGGACGGCTGCATTGCCAAGATGGCCAAGAACGACAAGAGCATCAATACCACATATTTCCGTCAGCTTGTCCGCTGATATACAACGATAAAAGGAGAAAAAATTATGAAAATCGCTTTGATCAATGAGAATAGCCAGGCTGCCAAGAACGCACTGATCGAATCCACGCTGCGCAAGGTCGTGGAGCCGATGGGCCATGAGGTCGTCAACTACGGCATGTACACCGCCGACGATGCCGCCCAGCTGACCTATGTCCAGAACGGTATTCTGGCCGCTGTGCTGCTCAACTCCGGCGCAGCCGACTATGTCATCACCGGCTGCGGCACCGGCGAGGGTGCCATGCTGGCACTGAACAGCTTCCCCGGTGTGATCTGCGGCCATGTCGAGGATCCTGTGGACGCCTACACCTTCGCCCATGTCAACGACGGCAACGCCGTGGCGCTGCCCTTTGCCAAGGGCTTCGGCTGGGGCGGTGAGCTGAACCTTGAGTACATCTTTGAGAAGCTGTTCGGCTTCGGCCATGGTCAGGGCTACCCGAAGGAGCGCGTTGTCCCCGAGCAGCGCAACAAGAAGATTCTGGACGGCGTGCGCGCCGTTGCGTTCCGCGACCTGTCCGACATTCTGAAGGACCTCGACCGCGATCTCGTCAAGGGCGCCTTCGCCGGTGAGCACTTCGCCGAGTATTTCTTCCCCGCCTGCAAGGACGAGAAGCTGGCCGCCACCGTCAAGGAACTGATGGCGTAAGCTTTGCTGTGAAATAAAAACTGCCGACTTCCGGCAGGTTGTAGGGGCGGATGCTTGCATCCGCCCGCGGGTCGATGTGAGCATCGACCCCTACAGCTTACCGGAGGTCGGCTTTTTTGTTTTTTTGCGCAAATTACCGAAATTTACCGTTGACTAATCCGTTCCCAGATGGTAAAGTAACTATAGGTGCGAATAGCGCCGCTTTGTAAAAATTCAAACAAAGGTGAGGTGGTTGTCACAATGGATACCCCCAGTCCCAGTCCTGTGTACCGATGTATCTTGAATAAGGCAGCCACCATGTTTATACCGGGCAACCTGAGGCAAACTGCGCGTTAAAAAACGCACGGTATTGCTGTGCTTTGCATTGCCTAAAATTAAATGTGCTCGGCTGCCGCCTGAAAAGGAGGCAGCTTTTTTATGTCCGACACCACGATCGCAACCCTGCGCGCCATGCTTGCCAATCTGGATGATGCCAAAAAGTACCAGAGCCTGCGCGATGTTATGTCCACCCTGCCCGCGCCCGATCTGGCCGCCGTGTTTGAGGATCTCCCGCCCGAGAAGCTCCCGGTGCTGTTCCGCCTGTGTCCCAAGGATCTGGCGGCCGAGATCTTTGCCGAACTGACGACCGAAACCCAGCAAAACCTGATCGACGGCCTGACTGATAAGGAATTGAAGGCCGTTGTAGATGATTTGTTCGTCGATGATGCGACGGATCTTGTCGAGGAAATGCCTGCCAATGTAGTCAAGCGTATTCTGGGTCAGGCCGATCCTGCGACCCGCCGCATGATCAACGAACTGCTTAAATATCCCGAGGACTCCGCCGGCGGCGTCATGACCACCGAGCTGATGGAGCTGCGCCCCGACTGGACGGTGGCGCAGGCGATGAGCGCCATCCGCAAGAACGGCTTTGACAAGGAGACCATCAACAACTGCTATGTCACCGACCGCGACCGCACCCTCATCGGCGTTGTATCGCTGCGCGCACTCGTCCTCTCCAAAGATCCGGACAATGAGCTGATCCGCGACATGATGGATGACAATGTGGTCAGCGTCAACACCACGACCGATCAGGAAGATGTCTCCCAGATGTTCGAGAAGTACGGCTATCTGGCTATTCCTGTTGTGGACAACGAGAAGCGTCTGGTCGGTATCGTCACGATCGATGATGCTATCTCGATCATGCAGGACGAGGCCAGCGAGGATATCGCCAAGATGAACGCTATCGGCCCGTCCGACAAGCCGTATTTTAAACAGTCTATGCTGGATCTGTACAAAAGCCGTGCACCGTGGCTGTTGTTCCTGATGATCTCGTCCACCTTCTCCAGCATGGTCATCCGCGGGTATGAGGATGCCCTCGCCGCCGTGACGGTGCTGACCGCCTACATCCCGATGCTGACCGATGCGGGCGGCAACGCGGGCAGCCAGAGTACCTCCACCATCATCCGCGGCATGGCGGTCGGCGATATTGAGCCGCACGACCTGCCTAAAATCCTGTGGCGTGAGTTTCGCATTGCCATCCTCTGCGGCGGCACGCTGGCGCTCTGCAACTTTGCAAAGCTCATCTTTCTGGACGGCATCGTGCCCCCGGTCGCAGCGGTCGTCTGCCTGACACTGCTCTGCACGGTCATCCTCTCCCAGCTGATCGGCGGTCTGCTGCCGGTCGTTGCCGAGAAGCTCAAGATGGACCCCGCCGTCATGGCATCGCCGCTCATTACCACCATTGTCGATACTACGACGCTGCTCGTCTACTTCAACATCGCACGGACGCTGCTGAAAATCTAATTTTAGACACCGTGTTCAATATTGTAGGTTGTACCACACCCCCGGGTGTGGTACAATTTTTTTAGAGAAAAAGCCTTCCCCTGAGGGGGGAAGGTGGCCCGAAGGGGCGGATGAGGGGCAGACTTCCCGCAGCAGCCCCTTTACCGGGCAATAATGACCAGCGCCGCCCCTCATCAGTCAGCGGTCGGGGCCGCTGACAGCTTCCCCCAAGGGGGGGAAGCCATCCTTACAATCAGGAGTTTTCATCATGAACATGCAGGATTTCTACACCGGGCACGCCTTTGATGCGTATGAGTTTTTCGGTGCGCACACCTACTTCGGCGGCACACATTTTGCGCTGTGGGCACCGTCCGCCCAGCATATCGCGGTCGATACCGAGGCCGGCACCTTTGACATGCACCGCACCCAGCCCGGTGTGTGGGAGTGCGATGCCCCCGGCGTCAACGCGGGCATGGTCTACCAGTATTGGGTGCGCGGCGCAAATGGCCAGACCGTGGCCCACTGCGACCCCTACGGCACCGCCATGACGCTGCGCCCCGACGGCCGCAGCATCATCACCGATACGCCCAAGGGCTTCAGCGATGACAAATGGATGCAGAGCCGCACCAAATGCTTTGATAAGCCGATGAATATCTATGAGGTCCACGCCGGAAGCTGGCGGCAGAAGGAGGACGGCAGCTGGTACACCTACGCCGAGCTGGCCGAGCTGCTGCCCGCCTACTGTAAGGAGAACGGCTTCACTCATATTGAGCTGATGCCGCTGGCTGAGCATCCGTTTGACGGCAGCTGGGGCTACCAGATCACCGGCTTTTTTGCGCCGACCAGCCGCTACGGCACGCCGGACGAGCTGGCCGAATTTGTCAATGCCTGCCACAAGCAGGACATCGGCGTCATCCTCGACTTTGTGCCGGTGCATTTTGCCGTGGATGCCTACGGCCTGAAGGAATTTGACGGCACCCCGCTGTATGAGTACCCGGCCGCCGCCGTGGGCCAGAGCGAGTGGGGTAGCTGCAACTTTATGCACTCCCGCGGGGAGATCCGCTGCTTTATCCAGTCCTGCGCCGATTACTGGCTGCGGGTGTTCCACGCGGACGGCCTGCGCATGGACGCGGTCTCCCGCCTGATCTACTGGCAGGGCGACCCCAACCGCGGCGTGAACGGCTCAACGCTGGAATTTTTGAAGGGGATGAATCAGGGGCTGCAGCAGCGCCATCCCACGGCGATCCTCATTGCCGAGGACTCGACCAGCTTCCCGAAGGTCACCGCCCCTGTGGAGTACGGCGGCCTCGGCTTTGACTACAAGTGGGATCTCGGCTGGATGAACGACACGCTGGACTACTTTAAAAAGACCAGCGAGGAGCGCCGGGAAAATCTTGGCAAGCTGACCTTCTCGATGATGTACGCATGGAACGAGCATTACATCCTGCCGTTCAGCCATGATGAGAATGTCCACGGCAAGGCGACCATCGTACAGAAGATGTACGGCGACTACGAGGGCAAGTTCCCGCAGGCGCGGGCGCTGTATCTGTATATGGCAATCCACCCCGGCAAGATGCTCGACTTTATGGGCAACGAATTTGCGCAGCTGCGTGAATTTGATGAAAGCCGCGAGCAGGACTGGATGGTGCTGCAGTACCCCAACCACGATGATTTCCACCGCTACCGCAAAGCGCTGAACGAGACCTACTGCAAAAACGAGGCCTTCTGGAGCCGCGAGTATGACCCGGCAGCGTTCCAGTGGCTTGACTGCGCCCACCCCGAGCTGGACGCCTGTGCCATCTGGCGCGAGGGGAACGAGTGGGCTGTGCTGGCTGCGTTCAACTTTGGCGATACCGCGCTGGAGGATTACACCCTGACCCTGCCCCGCGCCGGCAAGCTGACCCTGCTTTTGGACACCGACTGGCAGTGCTTCGGCGGCAAGACCGAAAAGCCGAAGCGGGCTGCCGGCAAGGCGTGCGACGGCACGCTGAAGGTGACGCTGGCCCCGTTCAGCGGCCGGCTGTATAAGCTGGTCTGATTTTACAAGGATAGGCAACACCCCTGCGCCGTTTTTGGGATGGCGCAGGGGTGTTTTTTGCTGTGCGGTAGGGGCCGGGCATGCCCGGCCCGTAACTTTGCCGTTGCAACCCCTTTTGCGGTAGATTTGCAGGGAGGGGTCTTGACCCCTCCGCGGCGGCCAGAGGGCTGGCCGCCCTACAAGCGCCCGTGAACGGGTAAAGCCCCTCCGGCTTTGCAACCTTGCCTTTATATCTTCTTCACCTCCCAATACTCCTCCACGATCTCCCTTTCCACAAACGGCTCCCTGACACCGTTGCGCTCGATTGTTGTCTCGTGGCCCTTGCCTAAAATCGCAATAATATCCCCGGGCTGGGCGTGGTCGAGGGCGTAATAGATCGCCTGCCGCCGGTCGGGAATCTCTGCAAACGGTGTGGCCGGGTTGCCTAAGCGCAGCCCCGCGCGGATGTCGGCCAGGATCTGCTCAACAGGCTCGGTGCGGCTGTTATCCTCGGTGATGACGCAGAAATCCGCCAGCCGCGCGCAGACGCTGCCCATCCCGAACCGGCGCAGCCGGCTGCGGTCGCCGCCACAGCCGAACACAGCGATCAGCCGCGCGGGCTTATAGGCCCGCAGCGTGCGCAGCAGGCTCTCTGCGGCGGCCTCGTTGTGGGCGTAGTCGATCAGCACCGTGAACGGCGCGCCGACTGCGGCAGGCTCGACCCGGCCGCGCACGACCGCCTCGGCCAGCCCCCGGCGGACAGCCTGCTCCCCGGCGCCGAGCAGCCGCGCCGCCGCCAGCGCCGCCAGCGCATTGTAAACGCTGAACGCCCCGGGCATGCCCACTGTGTACGGTACGCCGTCCACCGTGAAGGCTGCCCCCAGCCGTCCGCCGGTGCGGGTCAGTGTGATGTCGGCGTCCGCGCGCAGATCGGCCGGGCGGTCTATGCCGTAGGTCACGGCGCGGCAGGGTGCGCCCTGCCGGATTTTCCCCACCCACGCATCGTCATTGTTGAAAACTCCGGCTGCGCAGTGCGGAAAGAGCGCCGCCTTCCAGTGCAGATACTCCGCCAAATCCGCATGCTCCCCCGGGCCGATGTGGTCGGGGGAAAAATTCGTAAAGATGCCGACGGCGAACGCCAGCCCTGCGACCCGGCCGGCCTTCAGCCCGAGGCTGGACACCTCCATGATGCAGGTGTCGCAGCCGTCATCGGCCATCCGGCGCAGCAGCGCCTGCAGGTCGCAGCTCTCGGGCGTGGTGTGGTTCAGATCGTGGCGGTGCCCCGGCCAACAGGCACCGTTTGTGCCGATCAGCCCCACCCGCCGTCCGTCTGCCTGCAGGATGGCCGCCAGCAGGTGGGCGGTGGTCGTCTTGCCCTTGGTGCCGGTAATGCCCACCAGCGTCATCCGCCCGCCGGGGTCGCCGTACAGCCGCGCCGAAAGCACGGCCATCATGCGGCGCGGGTCGTCTGCCTGCAAAACGGCGCAGCGGTCGGGCAGATCGCGCCCGGCATAGCCCGGCCCGCACAGCACGGCCGCCGCCCCGGCTGCGGCGGCCTGTGCGGCGTAGGCGCTGCCGTCGGTGTGGCGGCCGGGCAGACAGACAAAAAGCGCCCCCGGCTCCGCGCTGCGGGAGTCGCAGCAGACGCAGGTGATCTCGGTCAGGGCGTCCCCCCGCAAAAGCCGGCAGCCGGTATCCCGGATAAGGCGGCGCAGATCCATTCGGCATCACGCTCCAAAAAATTGCTCATACCAGATCAGAAAACTGTAGACGCACCAGATCTGCCGCCAGCAGTCGCCGCCGTGCAGGTGCCGGTTCAACATACTATGCAGCACCTGCGGCCGAAAGAACTGCGCAGCCGCCGGGCGCGCAAAGGCGGCGCGCACCCGGCTGGTGTAGGGCTCCTGCCGCAGCCAGTCCCGCACCGGCACGGGAAAGCCCAGCTTTTTGCGGGCGGCGCTGGCCGGGGGCAGTGCGCGTGCAGCCGCCTGCCGCAGGGCAATCTTCGTCATGCGGGCATCGGCCTTGGCGGCGGCGGGCAGGGCAGCGGCCAGGGCAAACACCTCCTTGTCCAGAAACGGCACCCGCAGCTCAAGGCTGTGGGCCATGCTCATCTTGTCCGCCTTAAGCAGGATGTCCCCGGCCAGCCAGAGGTTTATGTCCACCTGCTGCATCCGGCTCACCGGGTCCAGCCCCTCGGTGCTGTCCCACAGGGCCTCCGTCAGGAACATCGGGTCGCCGTCCCCCTCATAGTCGGCCAGCAGGCGGCGCTTTTCCCGCTCGGTCATCAGGGCGGTGGGGCCAAAGTACCGCTCCTCCAGCGGGCAGCCGCGCCGCACCAGAAAATTCACCCCCGGCCCGGGCGGCAGCAGCCCGGCCGCCGCGCCCAGACCGCCGCGCAGCCAGGGCGGCAGACGGTCATACCACTGCGCGGTAAAGGGGTCGCGGTAGATGTTGTACCCGCCGAACAGCTCATCTGCGCCCTCGCCCGACAGGCAGACCTTGACCTCCCGCGCGGCCTCGCGGTTCAGGAAGTAGAGCGCCACGGCAGCGGCATCGGCCAGCGGCTCGTCCATGTGGTACTGCACGGCGGGCACGGCGTCCCAGAACTCCCCGGGGCTGATGCGCCGCACCCGGTTGCGCACGCCGAGGCTGCGCGCCAGCGCCCGGGCGGGGAAGGACTCGTCATAGCGCGGCTCGGCGTAGCTGATCGTGTAGGTGCGGCCGGAGCGTGCCAGCGCCGTTATGTAAGCGGAATCTACCCCGCCGGAGAGAAAGCCTGCGACCTCAACATCGGCGACCTTGTGGGCGGCGGCGCTGTCCCGCAGAACAGCCTCCAGCTCGGACGGCGGGACCGGCGTCTCCCCGGGCAGAAAGGCGGGCTGCACCCACCGCGTTGTGCGCACGATGCCGTCAGAGAAGATAAGAAAATGCCCGGGCAGCAGCTTCTCCACCCCGGCAAAAAAGGTGTCCCGCCCCGGCGAATACTGGCAGGATAAGTAGAGCGGCAGCTGCGCCGCGTTCAGCCGCTTTTCAAAGGACGGGTGGTCCAGAAATGCCTTGATCTCGCTGGCAAACAGCAGCGTGCCGTCCGCACAGCGGCAGTAGTACAGCGGCTTTATGCCGAACATGTCCCGCGCACAGAACAGCGTCCCGGCCCGGCGGTCCCACAGCGCAAAGGCAAACATGCCGCGCAGCCGGGGCAAAAGCTCGCGGCCCCACTGCTCCCACCCGTGCAGCAGGACCTCGGTGTCGGTGCGGGTCGCAAAGCAGTGGCCCAGCGCCGTCAGCTCGGCGGTCAGGGCTTTGTAGTTGTAGATCTCGCCGTTGAAAACGATGACCAGATTTTTATCCTCGCTGTACAGCGGCTGGGCACCGCCCGCAAGGTCGATGATCGCCAGCCGGCAGTGGCCAAGGGCGGCAGGCCCCTCCACAAAGGTGCCCTGACCGTCCGGGCCGCGGTGGGCGATGCGCGCCAGCATGGGGGTAAGCGCCCCGGCATCAGCTGCGCCCTGCCCGGCGATGAATCCCGCAATTCCGCACATGAGATCATTGTCCTTTCCCGGCAGAGCAACCTGCCGTTACCGTTTTGTACACTCGACTTGCTGGCATTTTACCACAGGCTGTGGTAAAATCTTGTCAGAACAAAGCGGAAAGAGGGCGAGACAATGACACTGGGACAGAACATCCAGAACGCGCGCAAGGCAAAGGGAATGAGTCAGGAGGCGCTGGCCGAAAAAATCGGCGTCAGCCGGCAGGCGCTGGGCAAGTGGGAGAAGGACACCGCCCTGCCCGGGCTGGACAATTTGCAGGCGCTGGCGGCGGAGCTGGGCACTGGCGTGGACGCGCTGCTGGGGGCAGAGCAGGCCGACCCCGCCGCGCCTGCCGTGACGCTGGACGCCCTGCGCGACCTGCTGGCCGCCCGCGATGCCGAGGAAAAGCGCCGCCGCCGGCTGTGGGGCGGTGCCGCGGGCGCGGCGTTCCTTGTGCTGGCGGGGCTGCTGGCCGGAACGGCGCTGCAGTATGAGCGGCAGATCAACGCACTGAACCAGAATTACGCTGCGATCCAATCCAGCTACGCGGCCCAGCAGGCGGACCTTTCGGCGCAGATTTCGGAGCTGCAGGACGCCGTCCGCATGGGGGAGACCACGGTGCTGGACTGGCGCTGGCTGCCTGCCGATAAGCTGCACAGGGACGCGGCGGGCAGCTGGATGCCTGTGCAGGTGCAGGTCACGCCGCGCACAGCCGCCGCGGGCACGACCGCACGGCTGGCCGTGCGCTGCGGTGATGATACGCAGCTGTATGAGATGACCGCCGCGCCCGATGGCAGCTTTGCGGCAGGCGGTATCATTTTTACGGTGGGCAGCACCTATGAATTGAGCGTGCAGTGGACCGCCGACAGTATGACCACCAGTGAGGGCTTAGGCACGGTGGACTTCAACGACGAAATGACCGAGCCGACGATTGTCTGGGGTGCGGCGGGCAGCAGTCTGGACTTTGGGTATTCCGTGCGGCGGGTCGGCAATAAGCAGTACCGCCTGACCCTGACCTGCTACCCTGTGGAGGTGCAGGTGGACGCCCCGCCGTGGATGCAGATTGCGCAGGTGGAAATAGACCTGCGTCTGAACGGCGACGCCGGGGAGCCGACAGCCACCGCCGTACTGGATTGCGAGGGCGAGTACAGCTATGGCAATTCCTCCCGCACCGAGAGCGTCTGGAATGGCACGTTTTACGATGATGCCGTCATCAACGGCTGGGAGTACGACGGCGAGACGCTGCCGAAGTACGTTGTGCGTGTGACAGACACGAATGGAAATGTCTGGACGGAGGAAATGCCGCTGACGGAGAAATAACAGAAAGCCTTCCCCCTTGGGGGAAGGTGCCCGAGGCCCCGACCGAGGGCGGATGAGGGGCAGCCTTGCCAACAGAACCCATTTGCCGGGCGGCTGTGGTATACCTGCCCCTCATCCGGCCCTGCGGGGCCACCTTCTCCCTATGGGAGAAGGCAAAAAGAATAAACGCCCCCTTGCGGCATATACTGCCACAGGGGGGATTTTTATGCCGCAGATTCTGCCGGTGCTGCTGGGCGGGGATGCCAATGTCTACGGCATGGCCCGCAGCTTTTATGAAACCTGCGGTGTCCGCAGCCTTGCCGTCTGCCGCCGTGCGCTGCCGGCGCTGGCCTGCAGCCGCCTTGTCCGCGTTGCTGTGCAGGACCCGGCGTTTGCGCAGGACACCGTGTTCACCGCCACGCTGCTCGGTCTGGCCGCACAGCACCCCGGCAAAACGCGGCTGCTCGTCCCCTGTGCGGACGGCTACACCCGCCTGCTGGCACGCCATGCCGATGCCCTGCGCGGGGCCTACCGCTTTGCCTGCCCGCCGCCCGAGGCCGTCGAAGCACTCAGCGACAAGCAGCGCTTTGCCGCCGCCTGCCGCGCTGCCGGGCTGCGCACGCCCCAAACGGTGGTATTCTGCCCCGGCGGCGCGGTGCCGGACCTGCCGTTCGGCTGGCCGGTCATCGTCAAGCCGGCGGACTCCGATGCGTGGGCGCGCTGCCGCTTTCCCGGGAAACGCAAGGTGTATCTGGCGGGGAACGCCGCCGCGCTGCGCGCTGTTCTGGACGCAGTCTGCCGCAGCAGCTACTGCGGCGCTATGCTCCTGCAGGAGTACATCCCCGGCCCGGATACCCGTCTGGGGGTCGTGAATGCCTACTGTGCGCGGGACGGCAGCGTGCCGTGGGTCGTGCAGGGGCAGCCCCTTTTGCAGGAGCGCACGCCCGAGGGCACCGGCAACTATGCCGCCGTGCTGGTGGAGCCTGCCCGGCAGGACACCGCCCTGCTGGACACCCTGCGGGGGCTGTTGCAGGCGGCGGGCTGGCGCGGCTACGCCAATTTTGATTTGAAATACGACCGCCGCAGTGAGCCGGTTCTGTTTGAGCTGAACCCCCGCCCGGGCCGCGCATCGTTTTACTGCGATGCCGCGGGTGCGCCGCTGGCAAGGCCGCTGGTGGAGGATCTGCTCTGCTGCGGCCCTGTCACGCCGCCTAAGCTGCGCCCCGCCGTCTGGCACACTGCGCCATGGTGCGTGGTGCGGCGGCACTGCTCCAGCAGGCTGCTGCTGCACCGCGCCGCTCTCCTGCGGCGCCGCGGCAGAGCCAGCGCCCATCTGCTGGCGGCAGGGGAGGGCGCGCCCCGGCGGATCTGGTTTGTGATGCGGCAATGCGGGTATGCCCGCAAGCTGCAGGGGCAGCGACAGCGATTGGAAAAGGGGTGACAGCAGACATGTGCGGCATCGTCGGTTTTACGGCAGAATACCTTGACCCGGCATCGGCCCGGCAAACGGCCAAGGCAATGGCAGCGCTTATCCGCCACCGCGGGCCGGACGGCGAGGGCTATTATGCCGACACGCGCGCCGCACTGGGCCACCGCCGTCTGTCGATCATAGATGTGAACGGCGGCGGCCAGCCGATGTTCAACGAGGACGGCACCCTTGTGGTGGTGTTCAACGGCGAGATCTACAACTATAAGCCGCTGCGCGCAGAGCTGCGCCGGTTGGGCCACACCTTTGCCACTGACTCCGACACCGAGGTCCTGCTGCACGGGTATGAGGCATGGGGCGCGGCGCTGCCCCGGCATCTGCGCGGGATGTTCGCGTTTGCTCTGTGGGACCGCGCCGCCGGTACCCTGTTCTGCGCGCGGGATCTTTTCGGCATCAAGCCGCTGTACTATTACCAAAAGGGGGCGTGCCTGCTTTTTGCCAGCGAGATCAAGGCGTTTCTGGCGCACCCGGCCTTTGAAAAGCGGCTGAACGAGGCCCGCCTGCCCGACTGGCTCAGCATGGAGTACCTGCCCGACCGGGAAACACTGTTTGCGGGCGTGTATGAGCTGCCGCCTGCCCATACGCTGTGCTGGCAAAACGGCCGCGTGACCCTGCAGCGCTACGCCGCGCCGCGCTTTCGGGTACAGCGGGGCCGCAGCCTGCGCAGCTGGGCGCAAGCAATCGGCGATGCTTTGGCGGACAGCGCCGCCGCCCACCGCATCGCGGATGTGGAGGTCGGGTGCTTTCTCTCCGGCGGGGTGGATTCCTCGCTGGTCGTGCGGGAGACGGCGCGCAACCAGCCTGCGGTACAGTGCTTTTCGGTCGGCTATCGGGAGGAAAAGTATTCCGAGCTGCCCGCCGCCCGCGCGGCTGCGACGGCGCTGGGCGTGCCCCTGACCGAAACGACTGTTACGGCCGAGGCGTTCTTTGACGCCAACCGCGCGATCCAGTGGTATCTTGACGAGCCGATGCCCAACCCGGCGGAGGTGCCGCTGTATTTTCTGTGCAAAACCGCGCGGCAGCGTGTAAAAGTGGTGCTGTCAGGTGAGGGGGCGGATGAGCTGTTCGGCGGCTACCCGCTGTACCGGCAGGCCGTCTGGGCCGAGGGCTGGCAGCGGATGCCGCGCCCGGTGCGCCGCGCGCTGGCTGCACTGCTGCCGGGGTGCGGCCTTCTGCGCCGGGGCACACAGACCCGCTGGCAGCGCTGCGCCCGGGCCAACTATGTGTTTGAGACCCCGCAGGAGCGCGATAAATATTTGAAGCGCTCGCCCAACACGCCCGACCCGGCCCACCGCTGCAAGCCGTATTTTGATAAGGTGCGCGGCTTGGATGAGCCGACGGCCCTGCAGTGGGTGGATCTGCAGACATGGCTGCCGCGGGACATTTTGCGCAAGGCGGACCGGATGAGTATGGCCCACAGCCTTGAGCTGCGGGTGCCGTTTTTGGACCGGCGGGTGCTGGCTGTGGCGCTGGGGCTGCCCCGGCGGTACCGCTGCACCGCGCGGCGGGGCAAGATTGCCCTGCGCGCCGCTGCGGCACGCCGCCTGCCCCGGGCGCTGGCCACAAACCCTAAGCGCGGGTTCCCCGTGCCGCTGGCCGACTGGCTGCGGCAGGACGAATACTATGCGCGGGTGAAGGCCAAATTCACCGGCCCGGTGGCCGAGCGCTTTTTCGACACCGGGGCGCTCTGCGCCCTGCTGGATGACCACCGGGCAGGTAAAACAAACGCTATGACGAAGATATGGGCGTTTTACTGCTTTATAGAATGGTATGAGGTGTACTTTGTAGAGCAAAAACCGCCGATTTTGTAAAAAACTTACCGAAAAAGCTTGACAAAGACCGATTGCGTTGCTATAATAACTTACGCAGTATGTCCCTTGTGGGCAGAACCCGCAATAAGCGCCCGTAGCTCAGCTGGATAGAGCAACTGCCTTCTAAGCAGTGGGCCGGGGGTTCGAGTCCCTTCGGGCGCATTATGTGGTGCCTATGGCGCAGTTGGTTAGCGCGCCAGATTGTGGCTCTGGAGGCCGAGAGTTCGAATCTCTCTAGGCACCCCACCAAAGACCGTTCAGGCCCGTTCCTGCGCGGTCTTTTCTTTTTATAATGGGCCGTCGCCAAGCGGTAAGGCAGAGGACTTTGACTCCTCCATCCGTCGGTTCAAATCCGGCCGGCCCAACCATGCCCCATAGAAAATGACGCAGCCAAGTTGGTTTGCGGCATTCTTCTAGGGGGCTTTTTTTATGGCAAGGCGGCGCGCCGTGCCCTGCGCGGCCGGGCCTTCCCTGTGAAAAAAGTTCATAAAAAACCTTTCCGTTCCTGTTGACAGGGGGCAGGGGCGCAGCTATAATAAAAGCCGTAAGTGAACAATGTTCATATTGAGGTGCCCATGAATACGATCGTCACATCCAAAGAGGAGATCCTGAAAACCAGCCGTGCGCTGATCCAAGAGCAGGGGTGGTCTGCTGTCAGCATCCGCTCTGTTGCGGCGGCGTGCGGGGTGTCGGTAGGCTCTATTTACAACTATTTTGACTCCAAGGCGGAGCTGGTCAGCGCCACCGTTGAAAGCGTCTGGTGCGAGATCTTCCACCGCCCGGAGGATGCCGCCGTCTTTCAGGATGTGCAGGCCTGCGTGATCTGGATGTATGAGCGGATGGCCTACGGCTGTGAGCAGTATCCCGGCTTTTTCACACTGCATTCGCTCGGCTTTATGCGGGACGAAAAGGCTGACGGCAAGCGCCATATGCAGCAGGCCTGGCACCACATGCTCATGGGGCTGTGCGCAGTCCTCAGGCAGGATGCCAGAATCCGGCCCGATGCCTTTGATGAGCAGTTCACGGCAGAAAAATTTGCCGAAGTGCTGTTTTCACAGCTGTTGTCCGCGCTGCTGCGGCAGGATTATGACCCCAGCGCCGTGCTGGAGATCGTGCGAAGAACCTTATATTGACCACCGGCTTTTCATTCCCACCAGCGTGTGGGAATTTTAAATGCCTCAAACTGAACAATGTTCACAATGCCTACAAAAAACATCAGCAAAAAGGAGAAATTGAGCTATGCAAGCAATCGTAGAAACTGTATTTGATGCCGTCTATCTGGTATCTGTCATCACCATCGGTATCCTGATGATCCGTGGGAGCAAGGGTAACCCGCAGTTCCGTCTGTTTGGCCTGATGGCCGTTGTGCTGGGCGCCGGTGACTCCTTCCATCTGGTGCCCCGCGCGCTGGCGCTCTGCACCACGGGTCTGGAAAACTACACCGTGCCGCTGGGCCTCGGCAAGTGGATCACCTCGGTCACGATGACGATCTTTTATGTGCTGCTCTACTATGTGTGGCGTCAGCGCTATAAGGTCGAGGGCCGGAAGGGCCTGACCGCCGCCGTCTACGGGCTGGCCGCCGTGCGCGTCATCCTCTGCATGATGCCGCAGAACCAGTGGCTCAGCGCCGAATCCCCGCTCTCTTGGGGCATCTACCGCAACATTCCCTTTGCCCTGATGGGCCTTCTGATCATCGTGCTGTTCTTCCGCAGCGCCAAAGAGCATAACGACGAAGCGTTCCGCTGGATGTGGCTGACCATCGTGCTGAGCTTTGGCTTCTATATCCCGGTCGTGCTGTGGGCCGATGCAATCCCGATGATCGGTATGCTGATGATCCCCAAGACCTGCGCTTATGTCTGGACGGTGCTGATCGGCTATTCCGCTATGAAGAAGGAGTGCAGATAAGCCACCGCACCCCGCCCGCAGAAGCCCGGCAGGACCGACTGCACTTTTTTGAACAAAAATCCACCTTTTAAAACAGCAGGCACTGGTCGGCGGCTGCGCTGTCTGTTATAATAAAAGCACGATACTGGCGGCAGAATGTCCGCATACAAAACAGACAGAATTTGGCAAGGAGTGATACCATGCTCGACCTCAGACAGTGCGCACTCGGTATTGAATTCGGCTCGACCCGCATCAAGGCGGTGCTGGTGGACGGCAGCCATGCCCCGGTGGCGCAGGGGGACTTCACTTGGGAAAACCAGCTGAAGGACGGCGTCTGGACCTACCCGCTGGAGGCTGTGCATACCGGCCTGCAGCACGCCTACGCCGCGCTGGCCGCCGATGTGCAGGCAAAATACGGGCAGCCCCTTACAACGGTGGGCTGCATCGGGATCTCTGCGATGATGCACGGCTATCTGGCCTTTGACGGGGCCGACCGTCTGCTGGTGCCCTTCCGCACATGGCGCAATACGATGACCGGCCCGGCAGCGGCCGAGCTGACCGAGGCGCTCGGCTTCAACATTCCCCAGCGGTGGAGCATCGCGCATTTCTATCAGGCGCTTCTCAATGGGGAGGCACATCTGGGTGAGTTGGCCTTCTTTACAACGCTGGCGGGCTATGTCCATTGGCAGCTCACCGGGCAAAAGGTGCTGGGCGTGGGCGATGCCAGCGGCATGTTCCCCATCGACAGCGCCACCGGCGGCTATGATGCCGAAATGCTCAAGACCTGCAGCCGACTGATCGCCGGTCACGGCTTCGGGCGTGAGCTGGCCGAGCTGCTGCCCGCAGTGCTGCCCGCCGGTGCCGATGCCGGTGCGCTGACGGCGGAGGGCGCCCGCCTGCTGGACCCCACAGGGACATTGCAGCCCGGCGTGCCGTTCTGCCCGCCGGAGGGGGACGCCGGGACCGGCATGGTCGCCACGAACAGCGTGGCCCCGCGCACCGGCAATGTCAGCGCCGGCACCAGCATCTTTGCAATGGTCGTGCTGGAAAAGCCGCTCTCCCGCGTCTACCCCGAGATCGACATGGTCACGACCCCCAGCGGCGAGGCTGTGGCCATGGTCCACTGCAACAACTGCACAAGCGATCTGAACGCGTGGGTCAGCCTGCTGGCCGAGAGCGCGGCGCTCTGCGGGGTTGAGGTCGATAAGGGAACGCTTTTCACAAAGCTGTTCAATGCGTCGCTCAGTGGCGCACCCGACTGCGGCGGCGTGACCCCGGTGAACTACTTCTCCGGCGAGAGCGTGACCCATTTTGACGCCGGCCTGCCGCTGCTGCTGCGCCGCCCCGATGCCGATTTTACGCTGGCCAACTTCATGCGGGCCAACATCTACTCGGCCTTTGCCACGCTGGCCATGGGGCTGGAGATTTTGAGGAACGAGGATGTGGCCGTGGATACCCTGCTGGGCCACGGCGGGCTGTTCAAGACGCCGGGCGTTGCCCAGCGGTATCTGGCAGCGGCGGCGGGCGCACCCGTCACCTGCATGGAGACGGCGGGCGAGGGCGGCCCCTACGGCATGGCCCTGCTTGCAGCCTACCGCCTGCACCGCGCCGAGGGTGAGACGCTGGCCGACTACCTCAAGACCCGCGTCTTTGCCGGGGCACGCAGCACGACCGTGACCCCCGATGCCGCTGATGTGGCCGGGTTTGCCGCCTTCCTCCGGGAGTATGAGCGGGCGCTCAAGGCAGAGCGGGCGGTGGTCTGAGGTGAGCGGCCCCTTTGAACGAATGTCCCCTGCATAAACACCCCCGCCCCTGCGCATACTGTCGGTACGGAGGTGTTTAGCTATGAACTATCTTGACTGTGCGCAGTATGACTGCTGCCATAATAAGGCGGGCTGCTGCTGCCTGAACAGCATTCAGGTCCGCCACACCGGCCCCGGGGATGCTGTCTGCGGCAGCTACCGCAACAGCGAGGGCTGCGGCAATGTCGCCACCGACAACCCGCCCGCCTCGCCCGAGACCGACATCCACTGTGACGACAAGGGCTGCCGCTATCTGGAGGGACGCTGCTGCTGCGCGGACCATGTGAGCATTGACGAGTGCAGCTGCGGCCCCGAGTGCGCCACCCGCGCCCCGAAGGAAAACAACGGATGAACTAGGGCAATACCGCATAATTCTAAGTGCCGATACGGCGAGCGAGGTGCGGCAGCTGCTAAGCCAAAAGCGCAGATAATACTGGATGTCTTATCGAGCATTTTGGCAACGCAGATGCCGTGCCGCAGCCGCCGGAGCGGTGCTTAAGCCGTCAGGCGGGAATTGTGCGGTATTGCCTTAGTCTGCTTTTCTTCGGCTTGCAGGTATATCGTAACACAGCGCGCTGTCGAATCCTGCTGGTTTATAAGACCGAACGCCGGTTTATTTTGGGGATGGTTGTTTTCCGCTGTCGAAAAAGGCCGGTCACACGCCCAGCCCTGCAAAGCGTTTTTCCGCTATGCGGAAGGCCGCAGCACCTCGTCCAGCGCGTCCAGCCTTTGGGGCACTGCACTCAGGTCGATGGTACCAAAGTCCGTTGTCACGCCGGCAGCCTCCAACAGGCCGCTCCCGTCAGCCGGGTCCTCGCAGATCTGACGGGCGTTGTACAGGATGCCGTCCCAGTTCAAGACAAGCAGCTCCTGCTGCTGCGCGTCCAGCCCGCCCTGCCAGTCGGTCACGGTTTCGGCGCTGATGTCGGCGCGGCTCAGGTATTCTACCAGCACGGCCGCCGCCTGTGCGCTTTTCAGGCTGCAGCCGGCCGTATCCGCTCCATAGCAGACAAAGCCGTCCAGCACCGCCGCTGCGGTGTCTGCGGCAGACGGTGCCCCGGCAGCTGCGCTTTGGGCTGGTGAAGGCCCGGTCGGCGGGGCCGCCCCCGCGCCGCACCCCGCCAAAAGAACTGCCGCCGCCAAAAGAACTGCAAGCCTGCGCATCATGATCCCCCCTGTGTGGTACTTTTCCTCTGCCGTATACTATTCGCAGCAGCCCCGCCTTGTATCCGGGGCGCAGCAGCTCTTGCAGGTATTTTTGCGGATATACTCCTGAATATCATCAAAAATCGGCATCAGCGCCTCGCCGTTCGGGGTCAGCCGGTATTCGACCCGGGGCGGGACCTCGTTGTAGTCGATCCGCTCGACCAGACCGTCTGCGGCCAGCTCCTTGAGCTGGTTGGACAGCATCTTGTGGGTCACACCGTCCAGCAGCCTGCGCAGCTCACCATAGCGCAGGGTGCCGTGCGCGCCCACCATAAATAATATGCGCATCTTCCATTTGCCGCTGATCTGGTCCATGACCTGTTCCATCTTGTCACAGCCCACATCGGCATAGCGGCAGTTGCAGTGTTCGTTCGGGTGCATTGTCACACTCTCCTTTTGGGTAGCGGTTTCCAAAAAGTGCGTACTTGTCAAAAGCGACCATTGGAATATACTGAGTATAGAGCATTTTTCCCGCGTTTGCAACTTGTTTCTGCACCGCTTTTGCGTTAGAATAGTAGCATACATCGAACGATCGCCCCGCCCTTCGCGCAGGGAAATGTGTAAGAGGAGAAAACAACCTATGTACGATGAACTCGTAGAATTTTTGCAGGAATCCGTCACCCCGTTCCACGCCGCCGCCACCGCTGAAAGCTGGCTTGCGGCTGCCGGCTTCACCCGTCTGGAGGAGGCCGACTACTGGAACCTGGAGCCCGGCAAGGGCTATTACATCACCCGCAACGGCTCGGCTGTCATTGCATGGCGGGTGCCGCAGCACGCCATCGGCGGCTGGCGCATCGCTGCCAGCCACAGCGACTCCCCCTGCTGGAAGATCAAGGCCGACATGCCCGAGAATGAGGGCTGCCGCCGACTGAGCGTGGAGGGCTACGGCGGCATGATCATGGCCAGCTGGCTGGACCGCCCGCTGACCGTGGGCGGCCGCGTGCTGGTCAAAACGCAGGACGGCGTGCAGAGCCGCCTTGTCTACATCGACCGCGACCTGCTCGTCATTCCGTCACTGGCCATCCACTTCCAGCGGGATGTGAACAAGGGCAAGGTGTTCAATTCCCAGATCGACATGCAGCCGCTGTGGGGTCCCGCAGGCAGCCGCACGCTGACCGACCTTGTCTGTGAGGAGCTTGGCATCACGGCGGAGGAGATCCTCGACTGGGATCTGCAGCTTGTCACCCGGCAGGCCCCCGTGCAGATCGGCCCCGACAACGAATATTTCATGGCCCCGCGCATCGACGATCTGGAGTGCGCCGCCACAACGCTGCTCGCGTTTTTGGATGCCTCCGGCGAGGCCGACAGCGCCTGCGCCCCCGTCTGGGCCATGTTTGACAACGAGGAGGTCGGCTCCTCCAGCCGGATGGGTGCCGAGAGCAGCTTCCTGCGGGATGTGCTGGACCGCATCCTCGACGCTGTGCCCCACAGCGGGCAGGCTGCCGCGCGCGCGATGGCGAACAGCTTTATGCTCAGCGCCGACAACGCCCACGCCACCCACCCGAACTTCCCGCAGAAGGCTGACCCCTGCGCCCCCGTGCGGATGGGCGGCGGTGTCGTGCTGAAGTACAACGCCAGCCAGAAGTACACGACCAACGCCGTGAGCGGTGCGGTTTTCCGCGCTGTGTGTGAGAAGGCCGGCGTGCCGGTGCAGGTCTTTACCAACCGCGCCGATGAGCCGGGCGGCAGCACGCTGGGCAACCTGCAGAGCCACACCCTGCCCATCCCGATGGCGGACATCGGCTGTGCGCAGCTGGCCATGCACAGCGCCGTTGAGACGGCCTCCGTGGCGGATGCCGAGGCGATGACCAAGGCCGTGGCCGCCTTCTACCGCGTCCACCTGCGTGCCCTCGGCGACGGCACCTACACGCTGGAATGACGACCGGACGCTATGCACCCAGCCCCAGCGGGCGGATGCACCTGGGCAACCTGATGTGCTGCCTGCTCGCCTGGCTGAGCGCCAAAAGCAAGGGCGGGCAGGTTTTGCTGCGCATAGAGGATCTGGACGCCCAGCGCTGCCCGCGCCGCTACGCGGACGCCATCATAGACGATCTGGCGTGGCTGGGCCTTGCCGCCGACGGCCCGACACCGCCGGTCTACCAGAGCGAGCGCAGCGAAATTTATCAGCGGTATTTCGACGAATTATCCCGCTGCGGGCTGGTCTACCCCTGCTTTTGCAGCCGCAGCCAGCTTCACGCCGCCAGTGCGCCCCACCGCAGTGACGGTCAGGTCGTCTACGCCGGGACCTGCCGCAGCCTGACGCCTGCTGAGATCACCGAGCGCGCCAAGACCCGTGCCCCCGCCTGGCGGGTGCGGGTGCCCGATGAGGTCATCGCCTTTGAGGACGGCCACATGGGCCCCTGCGCCGAGAATCTGGCCCGGGACTGCGGGGATTTTTACCTGCGCCGGGCGGACGGCGTGTTCGCCTACCAGTTGGCGGTCGTTGTGGACGATGCCCTGATGGGGGTCAACGAGGTCGTGCGCGGCAGCGATCTTTTGTCCAGCACGGCGCGCCAGCTCTGGCTTTACCGCGAGCTGGGCCTGCGCGCCCCGCAGTTTTACCATCTGCCGCTGCTGCTGGCCAGTGACGGCCGCCGCCTCTCCAAGCGGGACGGCGACCAGAGCCTTGAACACCTGCGCGCCCGCTATTCGCCCGAGGAGATCATCGGCAGGCTGGCCTTTGCCTGCGGCCTGCAGGACCGCCCGACCCCCGCGACCCCGCAGGATCTGGCCCGCACCTTCGACTGGGCCAAGGTGCCGAAAAACGACATTGTTTTGCCGGAAGGGCTGTTTTAATGGAAGCAGCCCCATGGCTTCCCCCGCGGGGGAAGCTGTCTGCGAAGCAGACTGATGAGGGCCGGCCCTGCCACCGCTGCCCGCAAACGGCAGACAACCCTATACTTTCCCCTCATCCGGCGCTTTGCGCCACCTTCCCCCGCAGGGGAAGGCTGTATAGAAAAGGAGTCCTATCCACATGCAACGCTACGATATCACCGGCATGAGCTGTGCGGCCTGCGCCGGCCATGTAGAAAAAGCCGTTGCGGCGGTGCCGGGTGTGGCATCGGTCACGGTAAGCCTGCTGACCAACTCGATGCAGGTCGATTATGCCCCCGATGCCGACCCTGACGCCACCGCCAAACGCATCCTCCGCGCCGTGGATGCTGCCGGATACGGCGCATCCCCCGCCACCGCCGAGAGCGAAAGCGCTGAGCTGGAGGACACCGAGACCCCCCGGCTGAAAAAGCGCCTGATTGCGAGCCTCTGCTTCCTTGTGCCGCTCATGTATGTCTCGATGGGCCACATGATCGGCCTGCCGCTCGGCAGCGTATTCCACGGCGGCGGCTGGCATGCCATCCTGTACGCCGGCACGCAGCTTGCGCTGACACTGCCGGTCTGCTGGATCAACCGCGCCTTCTTCATTTCTGGCTGGAAGGGCGTGAAAACCCGCGCCCCCGGCATGGACACGCTGGTGGCCCTCGGCGCAGGCGCTTCGCTCGCCTACGGCCTGTTTGCCATTGTCATGATCTGCCTCGGCCTTTCCTCCGGCAATGACGACCTCGTCATGCAGTACCGCCACGACCTCTACTTTGAGTCGGCGGCGATGATCTTAACGCTGATCACAGTCGGCAAAACGCTGGAGGCCTACAGCAAGGGCAAAACGACCGATGCGCTGAAAAGCCTGATGAAGCTGGCCCCCCAGACCGCCTGCGTACTGCGCGATGGGGAGCAGGTCACCGTCCCTGTCAGTGAGGTCGCTGTCGGCGATTTGTTCTTAGTCCGCCCCGGCGAGAGCATCCCTGTGGACGGCACCGTCACCGAGGGGCTTTCCTCGGTCAACGAGGCGGCCCTCACCGGCGAGAGTATGCCGGTGGACAAGTTCCCCGGCTCCCCGGTCAGCGCCGCCACCATCAACCAGAACGGCGCACTGACCTGCCGGGCCGAGCGTGTCGGCCAGGACACCACCCTGTCGCAGGTCATCCGCCTTGTGCGGGATGCCGCCGCCACCAAGGCCCCGCTGGCCAAGACTGCCGACAAAGTTTCCGGCATCTTTGTACCCACCGTCATCTGCATTGCGGCGGCCACCTTTTTGATCTGGCTGCTGCTCGGCCAGACCTTCACCTTTGCGCTGGCGCGCGGCATCAGCGTGCTGGTCATCAGCTGCCCCTGCGCACTGGGGCTGGCCACGCCGGTAGCCATCATGGTCGGCAGCGGTGTGGGTGCCAAAAACGGCATCCTGTTTAAAACAGCCGCCAGCCTTGAGACCACCGGCTACACTGACACCGTCCTGCTGGACAAGACCGGCACCGTCACCACCGGCGAGCCGAGCGTTGTCCGGATCATCGGCACCCGCAATGTGCCGGAAAAATTCCTTCTCAGCATGGCCGCCGGGCTGGAGCTGCGCAGCGAGCACCCGCTGGCACGCGCGATCCTGCAGCGCGCCGACACCGACAAGCTCTCCTACACCACGGTGTCGGACTTTACTGCCATCCCCGGCAAGGGGCTGCAGGGCAAGGTCGCAGGCAAGGTCATCGCGGGCGGCAACGCCGATTTCATCGCCACGCATTGCACCCTGCCCGATGACCTTATACAGGCCGGTGCCGAGATGAGCCGCGACGGCATTACCCCGCTGTACTTCTCGCTGGCGGGGCGGCCGGCCGGTGTCATCGGCGTGGCCGATGTCGTCAAGCCCACCTCCAAGCCCGCCATCGACCAGATGCGGGCGCTCGGCCTGCAGGTCGTGCTGCTGACCGGTGACAACACGGCCACCGCGCGCCACATCGGCGCGATGGTCGGTCTGGACGCCGACCATGTCATTGCTGGGGTCCTGCCCGCCGGTAAGGAGGCCGAGGTCCGCCGCCTGCAGAAGCAGGGCCGCGTGGCCATGGTCGGTGACGGCATCAACGATGCCCCCGCCCTGACCCGCGCCGAGACCGGTATTGCGATCGGTGCCGGTGCCGATGTAGCGCTTGATGCCGCCGATGTCGTGCTGGTGCGCAGCGATCTGGCCGATGTCCCCGCCGCCGTGCGGCTGTCCCGCGCGGTCGTGCGCAACATCCACCAGAACCTGTTCTGGGCGTTCTTCTACAACGCCGTCTGCATTCCGCTGGCGGCGGGTGTTTTCACCGGCCTCGGCATCACCCTCAACCCAATGATTGCCTCGGCCGCGATGAGCCTGTCGAGTGTCTGCGTGGTCACGAATGCACTGCGCCTCAACACCTTTGATCCGCGCAGCGCCGCCCACGATGCCCCGCCGAAGCGCAAAGCCCCGGCGCGCGCACCGGCCGCCGCGCCTGCTGCCTGCCCCACCGGCAGCTGCCCTGTGCAGCCCGCCGAAACAAACGATACAACGGAGGAAGTTATTATGAACAAGACCATTCATATTGAAGGCATGATGTGCGGCCACTGCGAGGCCACCGTGAAAAAGGCACTGGAGGCGCTGGACGGCGTGACCGGCGCCGCGGTCAGCCACGAGGCCGGCACGGCCGTTGTCACCCTGAGCCGCGATGTAGCCGATGCCGACCTGAAGGCCGCCGTGGAGGCCAAGGACTACACCGTCACGGGCATCGACGCATGAGTGTCATCCGCCGCCGCTGGCGCTTTACCGGCGAGGTGCAGGGGGTTGGCTTCCGCTATTACGCCCGCGCCGCCGCCCAGCATCTGGGCCTGACCGGCTGGGTTGCCAACAACTGGGACGGCAGCGTCACGCTGGAGGCTCAGGGCACCCGCGCCGCGCTGGACGAGCTTGTCCCCACGATCGAGCGCGCGAACCGCTGGGCCCGCATCGAGGGCGTTGAAGTCACCGACCTGCCCGCCAAGGACCGCGAGTACGGCTTTACTGTGCGCAGCGGTGAATAAATGCAAACAAAACAGCCAAGGCAGCAGGGAATTCCCTACCGCCTTGGCTGTTTAAGGTTAGGTACGGTATTATACTACCCCCAAACACCTAATCACATTATAAGATTTGCTTTCAACTTCTTTCATATATTTTTCCATATACTCGTAGTCAGGCGCACCGCTTGCATTTGCCGGAAGTTTGATGCTTTCCTCTTTAAGCAAGTTTGGAAACATACCATAGTTATATGAATACTTTTGGGCTATCGGTTGTAAGCACGATGTAATAAATAGGCAAGCATATTCGTCAATATTTCTGGTGTCAATATAATACATATCTCTCCCAGATATCCATTCCTTTTTCTGGTAAAAGAATGTTGTGTTTTCAGCACCAAACGAAATCACCCTTGCTGGATTGACCTTTCCAAGCGGACGTTTCACATTATATTTAATGCCATTATTAAATTTGCTTCTGATAACATAAGGGATTCCGCCTAGGCTTTCTTTTACTTCACGAGTATGGTAGACCATCGGCTTTACAATTTCCGGGAAAATATCCTTAATTTTATAAGTTTTCCATTTTTCAACATCAACATTTTTTGATCTGAGACAATACTTCGCTGACTGCAATTTAGTCAGCGAAGCGCTGACTGCAATTTCCTGATTTTTCATATATGATTCCATATATGAAAAATCAGGTTGATGATTCTCATCAACTGGTAATAAAATGCAATCCCTTTCCATATCTTCTTTTTTCCATTTATCGACAAATGCGTACCTTTTCCCGGCTTGTTTTAAAATCGGTATGATAAAAAGCGCAATATACCTATTCAAAGTAAAGACCGGGTATAGAACATTCACATCATCTGATGCCCAAAAAGGAGTATCCTGATAAAACGCCTCACCAACAGAGCCATTATATGTAATCGTAATAGTATTTTTCGGATGAATGTGTTCGTTGTTTGATATATGGGCCGTTATCCCATTATTTATAGCGCTTGCCCCAATAAAATTTATACTGCCGTCTCTCATATTTGCTTTTGTTAAACGAGTTCCCTTAACAACTGTAAACAGCTTACCTATCGGAAACGGCTCCCACTTGGAGGTATCAATTTTACTCATTGTTATCATCCCTGTTTTTCAGCATAATTGAAACACCATCCCCTATTGACTCCACAGAACTGTTATACAATACTTTTGCTAGTAGTTTTTCTCCAAACACTTTAACATCAACGCCTTCTCTAAACATCAGATAATCCATCATCGTTTTGGTGAAATCCTCATCGTAGATTTCAAATTCTTTTTCTGGCATTTGGTAGCTAAGATGGTCTGCAGGTTTGATCCACTGGATGGTATTGCTTCCGGATTGCTTTCTTATAATTTCAACCCACTTGTCTTCAATCGCCTGCCAACGGTCTTTTATATCTTGGCGACCTTGATTTTTAACTGTTTCAAGTCCGTCATCCTCTATATAGCAGGCAAAAATTTCTTTTTTGTTTTGGGGTACACCAGCTTCAAAAATAAATATAGATGTTGTAACTCCCTCGGCGAACACTTTTTCTGGTAGCTTAATTATTTTTTCAAGGGTGCTGTGTTTCAGCAGTTTAGGGCCCTTTTTATCTTTTTCAAGCTTCTTGTCTGGAAGAATAAAAGCGCACTTCGTATGTTCTGGCACATTCTTCAAAACATTTTCTACAATGGTAAGACAACCATATTTTGATTCAAAAGGCGGATTCATAAGTACTTTGGTAATCTGCTTCGACTTTATCCAATCACACGCCTCCTGCGAACGGCTATCAAACTGCTCCAAATTTGTTTTCCCATCTTTATGAATCAGCATATTGGCACACGCAAGGGCAAATATTTCTCTATCAAATTCAATACCAAATAGCTGCGTTTTCTTAATATCTGCCGCTTTCTTTGTCTGAATACCGCCAGATTCTTTTATCATATTGCACATGGCCTTAACAAGAAACGCCCCAGAACCACATGCCGCGTCAAGGACCCTGTCATTCTTATTCACATTTATGAGCCGATACATAAAAGAAGTGATGTGGTCTGGTGTAAATACCTGTCCGCTTTCAGATTTCTTCTTATAACGATTAAACTCATTGAAGAATATTCCCATAACATCCTCGCCATTCCAATAGTCAGAATTGACGCAGTCGGATATTTCAGAAACCCATTCAATGAAGTTATCAATAGCTTCTTGATTTGTTGTATTGTTCATTTTGATTTCCGCATACACTTCAATCAAAATATCGAGTTTTAGGTTCTGTTTTCGATCATCCCCCAAGGATTTCGATAAGGTACTGAGAATGGAGTTTTTCATCAGTGTAAAATCCATTCCTTTTATGAGTATAGCACCATATCTTTTTCCAACAAGTGCACACGCCGTAAAAATCATTCGGTGATATAAATTCCTGATGCCAAAGTCAATATGCAGGCAGTCATTGATTTTCTTCGTCAGATTATAAATGCGTTTCTTATCTATTGCATTTTTTGTAAACAGAGACATGTAATAGGTCTTGTTCTGCAGTGTTGGCGCCACATCGGATATTTCACTGTTATTCAAGAAAACCCGGACATCAACACCATTATATAAGATTCCTACCACCTGCTTGTACTTGGACAAAGCAATTTTGCAATTTTTAAAAAGCTCGTTTGCCCACTTCTGCAGTGATATATCTTCTGCCTCCGATTTTGTTTCCAAAATGATAGCTGGAGAGTTTAGGTCGTCAGAAAGGTACCATCCATCAGGCTTATCAACGACCCCCTTAAAACCAAGTTGATTAAATGTTGTGATTTGTCCCGTTCCTTGCTGTATTTTTGCTTCTTTTTTATCAAATCCTAATATAATTTTTGCTTCATCCCGAACTTGATCCTCGGTTTTAGATGATACTCTTGCCATAATATCGCTTTCCTCCATATGCGTTTCTTGCAAGTCTTTCGAAGGCTTTACAGCCACTCCTGCATCTCGGCCGACCATTTCATTTCAAACGCATCTTGTTCTACAGCCGCCTTAAATGGTTCACTCAAAAACACCTGTATCGTTCTCAGCACCGCGCCAAATACATCCGTTTTTGTATCGATTTTTCGGCAAAACGCCTTCCACTTCTTCTGCATTGCCGCATCGTCGGCAAACTTTATCACCTGCTCAAATTGCGCCGCGGTAAAACTGTGTCCACGATTTGCGAATGTCTTTTTCAGTGCTTCTGCCAGCGTTGCGCCGTCAAAATCAAACCTGTTGGCAAGGTAATAAATATCGTAATAATCCTTCATCCTGCTGGAAAATTCCATCAGTGTCAAAATAGCATCAATCTTTTCGGCAACGGTTGTTTCCAGCGAATAGGTGTTGACCAACGGTGCCGGGAAATCGTCCAGCTGTGTAGGGATTTTCCGCGTTTCCTGCTTGGGCACAATGACATCGCCCACACCAAAATCAATGCTGAACGGCGTTCGGGTATTTTTGATTCTTGCGACAAGAGACGCTCCCACACCCGCATATTTCTTAGTCACAGAGATAGGCTCTACACTCTTGATTTTAAATGTAATAAATTCGTTTTCTGTCGGAACTGCAATAATTTCTTCCAGCACAGCTTGTAACTGCTCCGGCGTATTGGGAATACTGCGAAGCAAGAAATCAACATCCATCGTCACACGGCTGTCAAAATTTGTGAGGGAGTAGATAAACAAGCCGCCCTTGAGGACCAAATTTCCTGAATACCTTGACCGCTCCAAACGGCGCAGAAATTCCTCCTGGCAAAAAAGCTGCAAACAAAGCTGATAGCTTTTTCCGCTTTCCGCCGCCTTGTTCTTGAGCCGTGCCAGCACAGACGCCGCCCTATCAGCCATTGAGCAGCACCTCCATCAATTCTGTAACTTTCTTATAGACACGCAGTTGCTTTGCGTACTCTGATAGATTTTTCAAATTTTTATCTGCATCGTTTGCGTACGCATGCAAAGCTTTTCCAAACAGCTCATTATCCAGTCTGTTACGGTATTTAAAACAATCGCAAATCGTACGCTCCCGGTCATACACAGGCAACGCAACACCATTAAAATCTTCTATCGTTTTCCCCAGTCCGTACAAATTTTCCTTCACATAGTAGGGCTGAATGGCAAGGACATCAATCTTCAGCTTTGCTCGTGACATTGATCGAGGAACGGCCACCGACCACTTGCGCGGAGCGAAGTCACCATATCCAAAGTGGAACAGTGCCGACTCGACACATACAATCCCCTGCGGAACCAGCGCCGCCAGCATACTTTCCTCCGAAACCTCGCTGTTCTTCGCAAGCTCATAGTATCCGTGCCTTACACGGGTAAGATACCCGGTGTTACAAAGATTGACCAACTCCATCGCACGGATGCCAGACGAGACAAAATCTGCCGACTTTGCAATTCCGCCATTTTCGTCAAGCACTGCTTTCACCTGTTCCCTTATGCCCACCGTCTCACCTACTTCTTCTGTAAAATCAAACACAATTACACCTCTATTGTGTTTGGAATTATTATACCAAATACCGTCCCGGCCCGCAAGAATAAAATCACTCACATTTTCATGATATTTGTGTGTGATTTTATCGGGCATCAAACTGTTTTGCCGCCTTTTATCTATTATCTTATTGCGCAGATGTTTCCGCACGGGTATAATAGTATATTATATCAAAAGTTAGGGGGTGCCGTTTTGCCCGGCACTTTGTATCTTGTCGCCACGCCGATCGGCAATCTTGATGATATGCCGCCCCGCGTGGCTGCCACCTTCGGCATGGCGGACTTCATCGCCGCCGAGGACACCCGCGTGACCCTGCGTCTGCTGAACCATCTCGGCCTCAAAAAGCCGATGGTCAGCTACTACGAGCATGCCCTCCACCACGGCGAGGCCATCTTAAACCGCATTGAGGCCGGGGAGAACTGCGCGCTCTGCAGTGACGCCGGTATGCCCTGCATCAGCGACCCCGGGGAGCAGATCGTCCGCGAGGCCCATGCGCGCGGCATCCGGGTCGTGCCCATCCCGGCCGCATCCGCCTGCGTCACGGCGCTGGCTGCCAGCGGTCAGCCCACCGCCCGCTTTGTGTTTGAGGGCTTTTTGCCTGTCCCCAAGCGCGACCGGCGGGAGCGACTGACCTTTCTGCAGAACGAAACCCGCACGATGATCTTCTACGAGGCACCGCACAAGCTGCGCGGCACCCTTGATGATCTTGCTGCCGCGTTCGGCGCGGACCGCCCGGTATCCCTCTGCCGTGAGCTGACCAAGCTGCACGAGGAGATCAAAAAGACCACGCTGGGCGAGGCCGTTGCCTACTATAAGGAAAACGACCCCCGCGGTGAGTATGTGCTGGTGCTGGCCGGTGCCGACCCCGCCGCCGTGACCGATGCCGCCGCCCCCACGCTGGAGCAGGCCGTAGCCGCCGCCCGCGCCCTGCAGGCAGGCGGCCTGCCCCCCGCCGCCGCCGCCAAGCAGGCTGCCGCCGGGACACCGTTCAGTAAAGGTGAGGTGTACCGCCAACTCATCAATGGGTGATTTTTTAGAGAATAGATAAAAGATAATAGATAATAAAAAGTGTGGAGTTTTTGCCCCGCGGGGCAAAAACAAATTTTAAGCGCCGCGCAAGCGGTGCGATCCACCAATTTTATTATCTTTTATCTATTACCTTGTATCTTTTTAGGAGTATTTCTATGTGTAAAATCCTCGTCGTATCTGACGTCCACGGCCGCCTGCGGGACCTGCGCTGGGTGCTGGCGCATGAGACCGCCGATGCCATGTTCTATCTGGGCGATGGTCTGTATGACCTGAACGCCGCCCTTGAGATGTGCAAACCGCCGATCCCCTACCCCATCTACCGGGTGGCCGGCAACTGCGATGTCAACTACAGCGAGCCGTCTGAGGGGCTGGCCCCCTTCGGCGGGGTGCTTTTCTTCTACACCCACGGCCACCACTACGGCGTCAAGATGGGCAGCGAGCGTCTGGCTGAATCCGCCGGTGAGCGCGGGGCCGATGTTGCGCTTTTCGGCCACACCCACCGCCGGGAGCTGGTGCGCGGCGTCGGCACGGCGGCCACCGTCTTTAACCCCGGCAGCCTGCGGGACGGCGGCAGCTACGGCGTCATCACCATTAAGGACGGCCATTGTGAATTCAGCTGGAAGAGGGTGCCCTCACTATGAATGAAAGCGTTATCTATCTGCCGGAGGTAGACAGCACCAACCTCTGGGCCAAGCAAAACCTTGACAAATTCGGCCCGGTCGGCGCGGTCTACTCGACCCACCAGACCGCCGGGCGCGGCCGTCTGGGCCGCAGCTGGACCGATGCCCCGGGTCTGGGGCTTTATTACACGGCAGTCATCCGGGTAGACCTTGTGCAGCCCGCTACCCTGCCGCTCTTTGCCAGCCTTGCCGTCTGCGATGCCCTGCGTGCCCGCTACGGCGTGGAATGTCAGATCAAATGGCCCAACGACCTGCTGCTGAACGGCAAAAAGATCGTCGGCATCCTCTGCGAGGGCGCGCCGGACGGCCACAGCATCGTGGTGGGCATCGGCATCAACCTTGCCCAGCCGCAGTCCTATTTCGATGCCGCCGGCCTGCCCCACGGCACCAGCCTTGCCCTGCAGGGTGTGCCGGTCGATACGACCGCCGACCCCGAGTGGCTGGCGCAGTATCTGACGGATTTCGGCTTTGACCGCGCGCTCTACACCTATGAGGCCGAGGGCTTTGCCCCCTATCGGGAGCGTTACAAGGCCCTCTGCGTCAATCTGGGCCGCCGCGTGACCTATGACGGCGGTGCCGGTATTGCAACCGATGTCGATACCGACGGCCGCCTGATCGTCCATGATGAGCGCGGCGACACCCGCGTTTTCACCGGCGAGGTCAGCGTCAGGGGAATCTACGGTGCGGTGTGACACTCGCACCGTAGGGGCCGGGCATGTGCGGCTCCTACATCTCCATAAATAAAAAGCGATGGAACATTTCCCGTTCCATCGCTTTTTTATTATAAATCTTTAATTCATCTTCAAATATTTCCGCACCGGCAGGGAAACCGCGCCTGCCACGAGGCAGCAGATGACCCACTCAAAAATCGCCTGCACGCCGACCAGCAGCACGATAAACATGAACGCATTCGTAGCGCCCAGCGTACCGGCCAGATTCTGCACATACTCACAGTTATAGAAGATCAGTACCAGAAAACCCATAAAGAATGCGGTGTTCAGCACGGGGGCTGCCAGACCGCCCAGAAAGCAGCAGAGCTTTTCCTTTTTGGGCAGTGCCTTGCACAGCGCCTTAAAGATCAGGCCGGCGCACAGGCCCACCAGCACGCGGGCCACAAAGCAGACCACAAAGGTGCCGAACGGGCTGACCTGAAACAGGGCGCTGCCCATTGCGGACTTGCCCTCCAGCGCCTGAATAAAGCTCGTTGCGCCGAACACGCCGCCGAGGATCGCGCCCGCCGTGGGGCCCATCGTCATGGCGCCGATCGCCACCGGCACCGTCAGCAGTGAGGCCGACAGCGGGCCGATCTGCAGGTAGCCCAGCGGGGTGTAGTTCAGCACAAGCAGAATGGCGACCAGCAGTGCAAGCTGGGTCAGCCAACGGATGTTGGTACGGTTTTTCATATTCAATTTTCCTCCTGCTGCCGTCTCCTACAATTCGGGAGTACAGCGCAAATGTACGGCCCGGGCGGGCCGCCAACGCTTAGTATAGCGCAATATCCGTCAAAACGCAAGAGGGAAATTGGCGGTCACAGCTTTCCTTCGATCAGCAGATCCCGCACCTGCAGCAGATCGTCACATTTCCGGTCGTACAGCCGCGTGATTTCCTCGGTCGGCTGCATAAGGTCCGGCACCATCACGGTCACGCAGCCGGCGGCGCGGCCGGCGCGGATGCCGTTGAAGCTGTCCTCCAGCACAAGGCAGTCCTTAGGGGCAAGCCGTAGCTTTTGTGCCGCCAGCAGAAAGGTGTCGGGCGCGGGCTTGCTGTGCGCGACCTCGGTACCGGAGACGACATCATGGAAATACCGCGCCGTGCCGGTGGTCTGCAGGTTCATCTCGATCATATTGCGCGGGCTGGAACTTGCCACGATGCGCGGCATGCCGAGATCCTCCAGCGCCGTCAGCAGCTCCTTAAGCCCCTTTTTGCAGGGTACGCCCTCGGCAAAGCGGGTGTCGGCCAGCTGCCAGACCTTGGCCAGCAGCTTCTTCGGATCGCCGGGTATGTAGGACGCCACATGGCGGCAGAGGTTTTCCCCCGCCAGCCCGCGCCCACCGGCCGTAAACTTTTGCATATCCGGCGGCAGGGGCAGTCCCAGCTCCCGGCAGGCCGGCTCCCACAGGGTATCCCACAGCCGCTCGGTGTCAAACATCAGCCCGTCCATATCAAAAATAACGCCTTTAACCATCGGGGGGTCATCCTTTCACGGTTTTGTTTTGTCTGTTCAAGGCTATTGTACCGCAGTTTTGGCGTTCACGCAACACCCCGGCCCGCGGCGTTTCAGGTTTCTTTTGCGGGGGTATTCCGGCATTCTCCGCCGGTGTTCACCCCTGCAGGGCAGGCCCTGCAAGATACGCCTGCAGGCCCGCCAGTGCCTGCCGCCCCTCGCGGTGGCCACGGGCGTACAACTCGGTCAATGTATCGACATTGCCCTCAAACCGGCTGATCGTGATCGGCTCCTGCGGGCGCAGGCAGTAGATGCGGCCGTTCTGCTCCAGCTCGTCCAGCTCATCCATCAGGGCGTTGTAGCGCAGCTCCTGGGTCAGCATCGTGGCCAGAAACAGCGGCTTATCGCCGTAAAAATCATCGTAGAGGTCTACCATCCGCTGGCCGGGCTGACTCTTGCGGAAGCCCTTCTGCCGCGTGGTCACGACAACGATCTTGTCAAACCCCTGCTTGAGCGCCCAGTTCAGCGCAATGGGGCAGGAGCAGCCGCCGTCCAGATAGGGCTGGCCATCCAGCATGACCGGCGTGGACGCCAGCGGCAGGCTGGCCGATGCGCGCACCGCCTCGTTGAAATCAAAATCCGTCTTGCCCTTCTCAAAGTAGGCAGGCTTGCCGGTCTCGACATTCGTTGCCACGGCGATCATCCGCATACCGCCGTGCCGGTAGGTGTCCTCATCGTAGGGAACCTCTTTTTTAACATCGTACAGCATGAATTTCAGGCCGAACAGGCTGCCGCCCCGCAGCGCCGCCTTAGGTCCGAAGTAGCGCGGGTCATGGCGGTAGCGCAGGTTGATGCTGGCCGCCCGCCCCGGCTGGTGCGAGACATAGTTCAGCGCGTTGAGCGCCCCTGCCGACACACCCGCCACCGCCGGGAAATACAGCCCGTTCTCCATAAATGTATCCAGCACACCGGCCGTGTACAGCCCACGCAGCGAGCCGCCCTCCAGCAGCAGGATCGAATTTTCCGGTATCGTGATTTTGCTCATAAAATTCACCTCATATTCAGCATTTTACCGTATTGACAAACGGGTTTCAAGCGAAAATACGAGACTGTTTTACACTTCGGCCAAATTGTGCTAAAATGGAGAAAACGCCCCGAGAGGATGATCTTCATGCTGACCCTTCGCGGTCTTACCCTCACCGCCGCTGCGCCGCGCATCATCGTGCCGCTGTTCGCCCGCAGCCTTGACGCCCTGCGTCCTCTGGCCACCGCCGCGCAGGCCGACCCCGCCGCCGAGCTGGTGGAGCTGCGCCTTGACCCGCTGCCCGCCGCCGACCACACCGCCGCGCTGGCGCTGGTGCGCAGCCTTACCGATAAGCCGCTTATCGTCACGATCCGCACCCGGGCCGAGGGCGGTGAGCTGGCCCTGACGCCCGATGCCTACGCAGCCTGCTGCCGCACCCTGCTGGCCTGCGGCGGCGTGGATGTGCTGGACATTGAGTGGCGCGCCTGCGGCCCCCACCGCGATGCCCTGCGCAGCGCTGCCCGCGCCGCCGGTGCCGCCGCGCTTTTCAGCGAGCATCACTTTGACGGCACCCCCGCCACCGAGGCGATGACCGCCGCCCTGACCGGCATGGCGGACACCGGGGCTGACATTGCCAAGCTGGCCGTCATGCCCCACACCGCCGCCGATGCCGCCCGCCTGCTGGAGGCCACCGCCTGCGCCATGGCCGCACGCCCCGGCACACCGCTTATCACGATGAGCATGGGCCCGCTGGGTGCCGTCACCCGCTTTTGCGGCGGGGCCTTCGGCAGCTGCGCCACCTTCGGCGTGACCTCCGGCACAGCCGCCAGCGCCCCCGGCCAGCCGCCCGCGGATCTGCTGAAGGCGAAGCTGATAACCGCGCACCTGTAACGCACCTGTAGGGGCCGGGCATGCCCGGCCCGCAGCCTTCCCGCAAGCGCCCGTCTACCGTACACCGCCGGGCCGGGCATGCCCGGCCCCTACGGCACTGCTGCAATAAAAAACGCCTGTTCTCAAAACAAAAAAGCGCGTTCTCTCTTTGCCGGAGAGAACGCGCTGAATTTGTGCTAATGTAGCTTACTCAGCCTGAATAGCACCGGTGGGGCAGACGCCCTCGCAAGCGCCGCAATCGATGCAGGTGTCTGCATTGACAACAGCCTTGTCCTCCAGAGTGATTGCGCCAACAGGGCAGGTGTCAACACATGCACCGCAAGCAACGCAGGACTCGTTAACGGAATGAGCCATCATGTACTCCTTATCTCCGTGCTAATTGTATATTTTGTACCTATCCGGCCCTGCACGGCTGCTCCCCGGATCGGCACACAGTCGGTTTGCTCTGCCTACTGCGTTATACATAGTGTATCATATCCGTTCGATTTTGGCAAGTGCCATATCTTGATTTTTTTCAGCGGTAAGACACAAGCAACTCCCACAGCCGCAGGCCGTCAATCCTCCGGGTCAGCGGGCTGCGGCGCGCGCTTGCCGCCGCGGATATAGACACATTCCTCCCGCTTGTAAATGCGCGGTGCCAGAATCTCGACATTGGAGCGCACCTTCAGCGTACCGGCGACCACATTTGTTTCGATCACGGTCCCCTCGCCGTCCGGCGTGCGGACGATGCTGCCTACCTGCGGGGTGATGGAATTGAGGTACTCGTAGCTTTTCTGCTCATAGGCAAGGCAGCACATCAGCCGCCCGCAGGAGCCGCTGATCTTGGCGGGGTTCAGGCTCAGGCCCTGTTCCTTGGCCATCTTGATGGACACCGGCTGGAAGTTCTTCAGGAACCGGCTGCAGCAGAACGGCTGGCCGCACAGGCCCAGACCGCCAAGCATCTTGCTCTCATCGCGCACGCCGATCTGGCGCAGCTCGATGCGGGTGTGGAACTGCGATGCCAGATCCTTGACCAGCTCGCGGAAATCGACCCGGTTGTCAGCGGTGAAATAAAACACCAGCTTGCTGCGGTCCAGCGTGTACTCGGCATCGACCAGCTTCATCTTCAGGCCGTGGGCGGCGATGCGCTGCTCGCAGATCTGGTAGGCCTGCTGCACATCGGCGCGGTTCTGGCGCATACGGCGCACATCCACGGCATCTGCGATCCGAAGCACCGGCTTTACCTCGCGGGAGAAGCCCGGCACCTCATGCGCCGCGCGCACGACCTCGCCGCATTCGGTGCCGCGGGCCGTTGTGACGACCACAAAGTCGCCCTCCTTGATCTTGAACTCGCCCGGGTCAAAATAATATGCCCGGCCATTTTCTTTAAATTTAACGGAAACTACTTTCATGGGTCGGTCCTTTTATTGTTGGTATATAAGAAAATAAGTGTAGGGGGCGGCGTCCCCGACGACCCGGGAACGCAGCGGCAGATGTTTATGTCAATTTCCCCGCCAGCACGGCGACATTCAACCGCAGGTTGCCGTTGCCCTGCAGGCTGCGGCGCGCCCCGGCATCGGCCCGCAGGATCTTAGCGGCACCCTCGGGCGTCAGGCCGCCGCATTGCTCCTGCCCGTAGGCGGGGCGGCGCAGCACCGCACTGCACAGCTGGTCCAGCTGCCACAGCAGCGCGGCAAAGCCCTCCTTGTCGCGCTCGTACTTTGTCAGCAGCGCCAGTGCCCGGTAGGTATCCCCCTGCGCCGCATAGCCGCACAGCGTTTTTGCCATGCCCAGCGCCGCCTTTGTCGGCGGGTCGTTCCAGCTTTTCAGTGCTGTGCCGATATGCCCCTCATACAGAAAGGCCAGCTCCTCGGCCGCAGCGGCAGGCAGCCGCTCGGCGCGCAGGTGGGCGGCACAGTCCGCCACCGGCACTGGCGCGATCGTATAGGCCGCACACCGGCTGCGAATGGTCGGCAGCACCACCGCTGCGCTGGGTGCCGTCAACAAAAACAACACCCCCTCGGGCGGTTCCTCAATGATTTTGAGCAGCGCATTGGCAGACGAGCCCTGCGTTCCGTTCAGGTTCTGCGCACCGTAGATGAACAGCACACGGCCCGCCGCATCGGTGGACAGCGCCGAGCGCTGGATCGCCTCGCGGGCCTCGCGGACCCTTTTGACGGGGATCTGCCCGCTGGCGCCCTCGCCCCGCAGGGCCAGACACTCGGTATCCTCCCCCTTCAGCACGGCCTCGGCATGGGGGCCGCCCGCCGGGTAGAGGTAATCTGCCGCAAGGCAGCGCGCGGCAAAGCCCGCACCGCAGCCCGGCTCCCCCACCAGCAAAACCGCATGGGGCAGCCGCCCGCTGTGCAGCGCCGTGCCAAGCTCACGCTTGAGCGCGTCATTGCCGGCCAGGCGTTCGAGCATCACAGCTTCTCGAAGCGCTCGACGTTCGTAACCATCACGGTAGCGCCGCCGACCGTGACCTCCATCGGCATGGCGCTCTCGATGCCCAGACCCATCGTGGCGGTGCCGGGCACGATCTCGGTGCGCTGCTTGCAGCACTTCGAGATTACATTGATGCAGTCATCGACACGCTCATCCTCGGTGCAGATCAGCAGCGTCATGTTGCCCGCCATCAAAAAGCCGCCGGTCGTGGCCAGACGGGTGACATAGAACTTGCTTTTCAGCAGCTCATTGCAGACATTTCTCGAATCCTCTTTATTGACGATCGCAGTGATCAGTTTCATAATACATTCGCCCTTTCTATCGGTAGTTTGGTATCCATGCAAAATCAGCGGTTGCGGTTTTCCCAGTCGCGGCGGCGCTTCCAGCTTGTCAGGGCGTCGCGGCACCAGTCAAAGACCTCGCGTCCGTAGAACGCCAGAAAACCGGACAGCCCCAGCACCAGACTGATCTTGGTCGCAAAGTCGCCCATCACAAAGCTGACGGCCCACAAGGCAAGCTCAAACCAGCCCAGATACTTCATTTTAAAGGGGATGATGCCGAACAGCAGCACCATCTGGTCCGGCCAAAGCCAGGTGTAGGCAAACAGCATGCTCTGGAAGATGGCGCTCGGCCCGGCCGAGCCGGTCAGGAAGCAGCCCACCCAGGCACCCAGCACGCCCAACGCCATAAACAGCGTCATCCGGAAATCGCCCCAGACGCGGGTCAGCGCGTTGCCGATCCAGAAGTAAAACACAAGGTTCAACACGCCCAGCACGCCGCCCAGCCAGATGGGCTGAAACAAAAATGTGACAAGACGCCAGATCTGCCCCTGCAGCACCGAAATGCGGCTGAGCGAGATCATCGAGGCAAATTTCCAGTCGAACAGCAGCACGATCAGGCCCGCTGCCAGCTGACCGATCATCAGCCCGTTGATAAGGTACGGTATACCAAGGTTGCCATAGCGGCGTTCGAGTTTATCGATCCAGTTCATGGGAGAAGCCCTCCGTTGCATACAAATTTACAGAATATATTATAGCAATTTCGCGCGCAAAGTGCAACAATTCCCTGTCGAATCCCTTGCGGCAAACCGGAAAATGTGCTACGCTTTTATCTATAATAAGGAAACGAGGCCAAACATGGGACGTACATCCACCAAAGAAAACAAAAACAGCTATCAGCTTGCCCGCGAGGAACTGGGCCTCACCCGGGAAAAGGCCAGTGAGTTGCTGGAAACGATAGCCCCCGAGCGCATTGAAAAAATTGAGAACGAGCGCACCGTGCCCCGCCCCGATGAGGTGCTGACCATGGCCGAAAAATACAAGCGGCCCGCACTGTGCAACTACTATTGCTCGCGCCAGTGCCCCATCGGCCGGGAGTATGTGCCGCAGGTCTCGGTGCGGGAGCTGTCCGCCATCGTGCTCGAGATGCTGGCCTCCCTGAACGCAATGGACAAGAAAAAGGAGCGCCTGATCGAGATCACCGCCGATGGCCAGATCTCCAGCGATGAGATCGATGACTTCATCCGCATCCGTCAGGAACTTGAGCGCATCTCGGTCACCGTCGAAACGCTGCAGCTCTGGACCGAGCGGATGCTCGCCAACGGCCAGATCGATGCCGAGGCCTACAAGGCCAAGCTGTCGCAGCCATAAGACGCCGCCGCGCAGCCGCTATTTTCTCTGACAGGAGAGAATAAAGCCCTCTATTTTTCTTTTTTCTTCCTGTTTTTGCAATAAGCCGCATGCTAGAATCGTATTACACAGTAAGGCAGCCCCGATCGTCCCGACATCTCGAAGGTGGCTTGCCTGTCTGCAGCTTGCATCGACACGCAGAAAAAAGGAGATAGATCGTATGTTTACCCTGTTTGTCATTTTTGTTTTTGTCTGGCTTTTCGTCAAATCGGTCGGCTTGGCTTTTCATGTCACCTGGGGCCTTGCCAAAATTGTCGCCACGCTGCTCTTCGTCATCGCACTGCCGCTGCTGGTGGTTTTCGCCATTCTGGGCAGCCTGCTGCCGCTGCTGCTGCCTCTGGCGCTGGTAGCCGCCGCCTTCGACATCCTGAAAAACTGCGCCTGATCGCGCAGGGTCTTTACCGCATCCATCCAACACAACGCCGCACGGCGTCTCCCACCCCGGGAGTCCCGCGCGGCGTTTTTGCGACTGTTTTCCCCGCCTATCTACGCAAACGCACCGGCCGCACCTTAGAAGCACCGCCATCCGCACAGCGCCCGCCAAATTTTCCAACTTCCCGCCCCCGAAGAATTGACAATCCCCGCTGCAGCTGGTATAATACTGTATACGCGATTTGCCTTGTACAGCAGGCTGCTGAATAAGCAGATGTACGCAAGCAATCGCAAGAGGGAGCACTCGAAATCACGCCTTGCGGGAAGTCCCTTGCAACAAAATTAAATAGGCAGATGTACTCAAGTGGTCGTAAGAGGGAGCACTCGAAAGTTTGCATCCGGCAGGTCACCTTGTCCGCAGGAAATCCCATAACGGCGGGCTTTATCGGGTGTCGCGTACTCAACTTTTCATCGTTATCTTGCATCGAAATCTCGCATTTTTCCAAACGCTATGCGAGGCGGTGCGATAAAAATTAAATAAGCAGACGTATCGAAGCGGTCGTAACGAGATTGACTCGAAATCAATTTGGCAGCAATGCCACGTGGGTTCGAATCCCACCGTCTGCGCCAAAAGCAGCACCCTGCGGGGCGCTGCTTTTTATTTTTGCAACAAACTATGCAAGGGTTGCAAGGTGGGATTCGAACAGCCCGTGCCCGGCGCTTTGCGTCCCGCCGGGCTGCAACAGTCCTGCGGACTGTTGCAAGGGCGCGGGAGAATCTCACCGCCTGCGCCAAGTATCACTACCCAATTCTACATTGGGTAGTGATTTTTTATTGCCGCTTTGCAAAATCCTCATGCTTTTCTTATAGGCATCTCCCCTTTATTTTCAAGTAGTGATTTTCGGGTTCGGTACAAATCATACCAGCAATCGCGGCAAATAGCTATTCACAGAACTACACAAGATTCTTCCCGCAGCTTGGGTACAAATTAACAGCAAAAAAGGCGGCACCCGATTTCTCAGGTGCCGCCGCTGTTCAAATTACCACTTCTTTATGGGCTGTGCCTCCGGCAATGTCAGCGTGTTTGCCATCGTCCGGGCGCTCAGGTTCTTGGACTGCGAATCCAGATGCGCGTAAATGTTGGCTGTGGTGGAAATATCGCTGTGACCCAGCCACTCTTGAATCTGCTTCATCGGCACGCCCTCTTTCAGCAATAGGCTGGCACAGGAGTGGCGCAAGTCGTGGAATCGGATCCTGCGCAGACCATTCTCTTTCAGCAGCTGCGGAAAGCCTGTCGTCACGGAATCCGGTTGGATCAGATTTCCCATTGCATCCACAAATACATAGCCAAGGTACTCTTGATTATAGCAGTTGCCGCAGATTTTCTGGTTGTATTCCTGCTGCTCTTTGACGGCTTTTAAGCGTTCGGCAATCGGGTCTATCAGCGGCAAGGTGCGCAGACTGGATTTTGTTTTGGCTCGGTCAGCCTCCACCAAAATCTTCTTGCCATCAATGCGGGTGCTGGTCACGATGTGGCGGATGGTCAGCGTCTTGGCTTCAAAGTCGATGGCCTCCCACCGCAAGCCCATCACCTCGGCTCGGCGCAAGCCGTAAAAAGCTGCAAGCTGGATAATCAGTTCCAGCTTATGGCCTTGGGCGGCTTCAAAGAGCTTTTCCATTTCCTCGGCGCTGTAATAGCTTGCCATGAACGCCTGCGGCTTGGGGCGGTCCACCTTGTCCACCGGGTTGCTGGCTATCAGGTCGATGCGCACAGCGTATTTCAGCGCCTTGTGAAGATTGGCGTGGAATCGCAGGATAGAGGTGTTTTTCAGCGTTTCCGCTTCGTGCAGATAGAAGCTCTGGATTTGCCGCGGCTGTAACCCTGCCAGCGTTACGCCCAGCGGTTCAAAGTAAGGAATAATGTGCTTTTCCACATTGAAGCAATAGGACGAGTAAGTAGTTTCCGTTACGGCTGTGCGCATCATTTTCAGCCAGTACCGCATATAGTCGCTGAATGCCATATCGGGGCTGAGTTCGGACACCTGACCCTTGGGAATCGTGAAATCCTTTCGCGTATCCGCCAGCATTTTTTCGGCGCGTTTTTTGTTGCCCTTGACGGGCAGCCCTGTGCCGATCCACGGCTGACGGCGTTTGCCCGCCGAGTCCGTGTAACTCAGCACAATGTAATAAAATCCGTTTTTCTCCTGTAAGCGTCCTGCTACCATAGGCATCTCTCCTTTTTTCAAGTTGCTGCATTTTGGGTTCGGTACAACGATACCAGCAATCCTGCCGGAAAGCTATTCACAGAATTGCACAAGAACCGTCCTGCACATTGGGTGCAAACTGACATCATTCGCGCTCCTGTTCCCGGCTGCGACGGCGTGGTCTGGGATGTTGCGGCATTCTGTTTTCCCGGTCAATACGGTTGGATTCGCGTGTGCGTTGAATACGCTTGATTGCTCCCTCTGCAATCTTATCCTCTTTGCGGAGTTTGGCAATCTCACAGGTCAACGCCATGCGTTGGTCTGCCAGTTCCGGCGGAGCATCCTTTCGGCGCATCTGCTTGACGACCTCGGCACGCTGCGCGGTAAGGGTTTCCATCTGCTGGGACAAGCCCTTGCGATAGTCCACGATGGCCTGCAAAGATGGGAACTTGTGGTCATGAACGAAGGCGTGTTCGGCAAGGATTCTCTCAGTGTCTTTCCATATACGCTCTAATTCCGGGCGGTTGATGCGGGGCTGCTGCTTCTTGGGTAAGATGCCCAGTTGGTAACAGTAGTACAGATATAAGCGGTGCATCTGGGATTCCCCGAAGAATACCTCAAAGAAAATTTGGAGGATGCTTCTATTTTCCGTAGGACGATACCGTTTCGGCGTGTACTGCCGGGGCGGGTGTTTCAACTCATACAGCCTTGGCCCATACAGTAAGTAGTTCCCGCGCAGTCGGTCATCTATGGCAGGTAAATCGTATTCTTCTCCCAGCCTATAAAGCCGCACTGCACGGCCGCCATCCCGCGCCCGGATGGTTGCGTACCTACGGTTAGGGTCACTGCCGAAAATATACCCTTGCCGATACAGCGCTCTGTGAAAATCCTCGGCGGCGCTGGCATCCTCACAGGCTTGGTCGATAGCCTCCCGCATCCGGGCATATCGTGCAGGTTCTTTTACCTTGGGCTGCTCCACCACCGACAAGCCGTACTCCCGGCACAGCTTGTCGGATGCTGCCCGGAACTCGGCATACTGGCTGCGGCGCTGCTCGTACTTCTTGCCGTCCACATACGATACGGAATTGATGACAAAGTGGTTGTGCAGGTTATCCGTGTTCATGTGGGTGTAGACCAGCACCTGAAAGCGCTTGCCCCAAACTTTGCGGGCCAGCGCCACGCCAATTTCGTGGCACTGCTCTGGAGTAATCTCTCCTTCGCGGAAGCTTTGGTAGGCGTGGAGCGCCACCACGCCGTCTGCTTTACCAAAGCGTTCCTGTACAGCCCGCATATCTTCCCATGCGTGGTCTAGTCTGCAATGGATGCCGGTGACAAGCTGGGCGCTCTCGTTCAACTTGGTCTTGGCATCGTTTTCTGCGTAGTGCAGCGCTTGGGCAAGAGCATCGTATTCGGTTTTGTCCGGATTGGCTGCATAGTCAAGGACGCGCTGTAAGCTGTCCTTGATTGCCCAGATCTTAGTTACCGCCAATGAGCAGGTCCCTCAAGCGGTCAGTCTGGGCGTTGATGGCCGCCCCTTCCCGTGCAGAACAGTTCTCTGCAATTTCATCCAATTTATCCAGCACATCAAATGCCTCCTTGGGCGGGTGTTCACCCGGTTCATATCCCAGCGCCCGCTGGCGTAAGTATTCCGAGAGCGACAGCCCGCATCGTTTAGCCATCAGCGTCATTTTTCGTTTCTCTGTGACGCTGACGCGGACATTGATTCCAACGCTGCGCTTTCTCATGCGCCAGCAGCCTCACAGGGGTTCGGGGCTGTCCCCGTAGGCTTTTCGGCGGGTTGCCCTGTGGCAACACTTCGCCCATGCTTGCTCTCCTTACGCGACCTTTGTGACGCTAATGACGCTGATGACGCTGTTTGTGAGATATCCCATTTGAAAAGCTGAGTTATGTCAATTTCAGCGTCATTAGCGTCATCTGCGTCATTTCCGTCATGGGAGAACTTCATCTGCCGCGCCTGCGAGGTGCGGTGGGTTTCATAGCGGATACCTCTTGGCGTGAACACCGTATCGAAGTGTTCCACGATTTTTCGGGTCAGCTGGTGGGGCAAAACGCCCTCAATATCGGCTGCGGAAAGCAGTTCGGTGGCTGTGCCCTGCCATGTTCCGACACTATCGATGTAGTCAGCCACTTTCCAAAGGTAACTCGGCACAGCCTTAGCGATAATTTGTTCGGTGCTTTCTTCCTCGTCCAGTATCCAAACGCAGTTTTCTTCGTGCAGACGCAGCGTTTTGTTATCCATATCGCGCCCGGTCACCAAGATGCTGGCGGTCTGGCTCATACGCTTGCGCTGCATGACCCAACTGGTATCGGACGCGCCCATCAAACCGTTGGAGCCTGCAATCTGCTGGAACGGATCATCTGCGGCTTGTTTACGCAGATGGTGGATCAGCAAAATGCAGACATTGTACTTGTCTGCCAGTGCTTTCAAGGCGCTGATTTCCTTGTAATCGCTGGCATACATACTGTTGTTCTGGTCGCTGGAACGCACCTTTTGCAAGGTGTCGATGACGATCAGCCCGGTATCTGGGTGCTGGTAGATAAAGCTGACAAGCTGTTCCTCCAGCCCCTGCCCGATGCTGCTGCATTCCGTCTGCATGACCAGCCGTTCGGGGGCTTCTTCGCTGCCCACAAGCTGGAGAAGGCGCTTTTGCAGGCGGTTAAAGGTATCCTCCAGCGAGAGATAAAGCACGGTGTGCGGCTCAATTTCGCGTCCCCACATGGGCTTGCCCTGCGCGACCTGCAAACACAGCCACAAAGTCAGCCAACTTTTGCCCGCTTTGCTGGGGCCGGCAAACAGCGCCAGACCTGCCGGGAGCAGATCGGGGATGATCCATTTGACCGGCGGCAGCGGCGTGGAGAGCAGTTCTTCGGCAGAGATCGTTTTTGGAAGTGTTTCATAATTCATTCGCATCGTCCTTTCTGTTTTGGTATATATCTATTATCTCATACTATCGTCTTTTTGTGTGTAGTAAGTTTTATTCTCTAGTGTTAAATTGTACGGCTCACGCCGCCCCACAGCGCCACAAACGCGCCCAACGGCGGGTCTGCGGGTGATGTCGCGTCCGTGTGCGACGCGGGGCATCCGCCCCACACCGGGCGGATTTGGGCGGTTACTGCAAGTGAATCAGAACTGATTCACTTTTATGCCTTACGCTCTGGAAAGTGAATCAAATCTGATTCACTTGCAATAAATTCCCCGAAAGTATACGGTTTTGATTCCCTACTTTTATTAGACTGGAAAACGCGAATCGGTTTCGCATACTTTCGGGATAACTTTTCGATTTGCAGCTGCATTTGTCCACTTTGCCCCAGCTGCGGGGACGACTTGCAAGGCTGCCGTTCGGCTGCAACGGCATCATGGGTATTTTTACCCCAGCCAGGTTCTCTGCCTGCCGCCCTCATTGTGTGAACTATGACTGGACGGAAGTATCTTTACGACCACATCTGTCATTGCGCTCCACTCCGCCACGGGGTGTTTACCAGAGACTGAATCGCTCGTGCCCGGTGGCAGTCATGGCGCGTACTCTGTCTGCGCTGCCGTACTCGTAAGTTGACGGCAATGTGGTGAATGTACCTTGCTTGTCGGATATGCAGTTTTCAAGGTGCCGAATCTATTTGAGACGGGGAGGTGCTCTTGCCAGAATCAAGGCAGCTCCTACGCGCTCACGCGGGTCTGACCGCACGGACTTTTCAGAACATAATTGATCACATTGATTTTGGGGATTTTGTAGGCGTTTCCCAGCCGGATGCAGCTGATTTCGCCCTCCCCCAGCAGGTCATAGGCCGCGTGGCGGCTGATGCCCAGCATGGCTTGCAGATCCTTGACCGTTACAATGTCCGGGTACTCCGCAAACATGAGCTTGTACATTTCTCTGATTTCTTTACAATCCATTCGATCACCATCCTTATATCAGTATTTCTCCTTCGCCTGCAAGCGAAGTATACATATAAGATACTTCGCCCACGAGCGAATGTCAATAGAAGTCACAAAAAATTCATTTTTCGATTTTTTACTTGCGCTTTCATGTTATAGTGTGTTACAATAGAGAAAATTTATGGGAGGACTTTTTTTATGGAAGTAGGTCAAAAAATCAAACTAGTACGACTTCATAGAGGTCTGACACAAAAACAACTGGGTGACCTTCTCAATCTTGGGGACGGCGGCGCAAATCGAATCGCACAATATGAAATAGGATACCGTGTTCCCAAGCCATCTCTACTAAAAGAAATCGCAAAAGTTTTGGATGTCAAAGAAGAAACATTTTTCGTGAGCGACAAGTTTCTTCCGGATATTCTGCGGACAATTATGTGGTATGATTTTGAACATAGAAGATCTTTCAAACTGGCTGAAACCACGCTTGATGCTTCGATTGCGCCGATAGAAAGTAAAACAATCGAACTGCGCGGCAACGCCTGCACCACATGGGGCGACTCAATCGCACCCGCAACCGTACTGTGGGTGAATGTACCACTCTTTAATGACCTCATGAAGGAGTGGCTTACCCGAAAGCAGGAACTCGCCTCCGGCACTATCACAAAATCCGAGTATCTCGAATGGTTGCTCCAATGGCCCGCTTCCTCCGATATGGCCGGGAAGCGCGAACCGAAAAGAAAATGGAGAAAAGCCAAATAAAAGGTATCACCGCGTTCCATAACCATCCATAAAATCATATACCAAGAAAAGCACACACGACCAAATCCGCTGAAAAAATCAGATGGATTAGTATCGCGTGTGCTTTCCTTGGTTTTAGATGATTTTGTGTGAGGATCCTATTTGCGGCTGTTATTCATTTTCCGTTTTATAATATGTCTGCTGTTCCAACAGAACATTCCATCAACCCCGGCGAAACCTATGGCGGCGGCGTGAGCGCCGCTTGCATGAGGTGGATCACCTTGGAGGGCAACGCGCAAATTTCCCAATGTGCTGCGGTAAACGGAAGCGGACTATACATCACCGGCTCTAAGAATAATTCCAGCTATGGGGAGCTTTACGCCATCGGCGGTTCGGTTGACGGCGACGTCGTGCTGGGAGATACAATAGACGGTCCCTGTACCATTACAGGCTCCGGCGGGACTGTGTTCAATGGCAAAGTGACCGTTACCCCCAGCAGCACCATCGAAAGCGGTAAATTCAACGGCGAGGTCATCAACAACGGAACCATCACCGGCGGCATGTACAACGGCAAGGTGACCAACAACGGTACCATCATCGGCGGCACATTCAACGGTACGATCACCGGCACCCCCGCGCTTGCCACCGGCAGCGGCACGGAGAACGACCCCTATCAGATTTCCACCGCCGAGGGGCTGAAATGGTTCCGGGATAAGGTGAATAATGCCAAAACCCCAGATGAAACCAAAATCTGCGCTGTGCTGACTGCGGACATTGATTTGAATAATGAGGAATGGACGCCCATCGGCCCGAGTGAATCCAGTGCCTATACCGGTACCTTTGACGGGCAGGGACACACCGTCAGGAATCTGAGCATAACCGGCGATGTCAAGCGCGCCGATCTGTTCGGCTGCGTAATAGGCGGTGCCATCCGGAAACTGACGGTGGCAGGCTCGGTGTCATGTACTGTTGACCAGGGGTGGTGCGGCGGCATTGCGGGCTACGCTGAGAGAGAAACCATTGAAAACTGCGCCAGCCTCTGCACGGTCTCCTACACAGGCAAAGATGCCAGAGTCGGCGGAATTGTCGGATATGTCCCCAGTTCAAGTTCTATGACAATAATCTGCGATTGCTATAACATCGGCAACATCACCGGCAGTAGCGACACCGGCGGTATCTGCGGTTATAATCTTTCCGGACGAATTTTCAACTGCTATAATGTCGGCGAAATCACTGGTGGCAATTATGTTAGTAAAATCGTAGGCTACGGCCAAGCTAATAACAACCCCACCAACTGCTACTATCTGAGCGACACAGATACAGATCCCGCAGCCAAAACCGCCGCGGAATTTGCTGACAGGACAGTAGTGCTGAAGCTGCTCAAGGCTGGCCGCAACGATTCTCCATGGGACAGCTGCCAGTATGTGGCTACGGCAGGAATAACCCTGCCCGTGTTCAATGGACAGGGCGATGCCCATAATGCCAATGGGGGTCGGCAAGAACAGCTCCGGGTCACGAAACAGCTTTTCGTAGTGTCGGAGCTGCTTGTCGGTCAGGCTGCAAAATTCCTCTCCGGAAAAACCGCAAATAAAAAAATTGCCCGCGATAATATCATAATCCTCAAGGGAACGGTTCAGCGGCAGACCATCCACCTTGCCCGAATCGTTGCAGATAAGCGCCACATCGTCCTTTGACCATGGGTATACGGCTTGCATATCCCCACCGACAAGCTGCTGAAGAGTGCGCAGCTTATTCATAGCGAACCGTTTTTCCGGATGCTTGCCCGGCTGAACATACAGAATACGGATTTTGTTCTCGTTTATCAGGTAGAAAACTCCTTTTTGATAAAAAAATACCGCTGTATCGGGTGATACAGCGGGGGTGACAAAGAATTTGGGGAATTGTACCGTAATCTCCTATGATATATATCAAAATGCTCATTTTTGAATAGTTGTATTCACTGATAATGCGCTGACAATTGATATAGTCCCCTTAGAGTAGACATCTAAAAAAGCAAAAATTTTCAAGTCTACACTAAGGGGGCTTTATTATGTCAAGAAGAAGGAACAAGTACTACGACAGGAAACTAAAGCTGCAAGCAGTGCAGGATTATCTTGGAGGCGGTGGCAGTTTACGGACTATTTGCAAAAAACACGGGATTAAAGACAAAAAGCAGCTGCGGAACTGGATAAAGTGGTATAATGGTCATAAAGAAATCAAGGAGAGGCGAGCAGCCGGAACGGAGATTTATATGACCAAGGGCAGAAAGACAACAGAAAAGGTCCGCGCGAACTCCCGTTTTTCCTCTGCGCTGGCATTCTTGAGCAGCATTATGCTTCATTGCTCTGTGGTTGCTGCGTTGCTTCCGTAATAAATCCCGGCATTCCGATGCCGATTGGATTTTCTGGTGGATGGCGTGTAAGAAAAAGTGTTTGGGGGTGTCATTTTGTGGAGACACCCTGTTCAATCGCCAGAGTTATTTCATCGACTTCTTTTTTTCCAAGAGGGTACAAGGTCCCAAAAACCAGCCCGGCAGCAGCGCACAGGATCAGCGGAAGCGTGATGGAACAGAAGATGATGCCGCCTTCGACGCTCTGCGGTTGTTGCGCTGCTCCTCCAATAAATCCTGTTGCCGCCAACATATATCCAGGGATTGCCCCCGCAACGCCTTGGGCGGCTTTGGAGACAAAAGAGGACAGGGATGCGACGGCGGCTTCGGCTCGTTTGCCGGTTTTATATTGCACATACATCGTGTTGTCGGCCTGAATGCCGTAGGCAAGGGGCCCGATAAAGCCCCCACCGATCCCGGCGAAAACAGCGCCCACATAGATCAGCAGCAGAGACCGGACATCTATAAAACGGATCAGTGACCCACCTACGGCAACGATGATCCCCGCGAGAAAAACGTTTTTCTTTCCGAGTTTGTTTGCCAAAACAGGTGCCACAGCCATGCCGAGCAGAGTAATCACAAGGGAAACAACCGAAACACCTGACATCAGTTTGAGATCCTTCATAATATAAGTGTAGAAAAAGGTGCCGGTGCCACTGCCAAGGGAGGTGCCGACCGTGGATAGCAGAATCGTGAGGAAGTGCGTCCAGACTGGCTTGAAGCGAAGGAACTGAAACAATTCCCGCAGGCTATACCGTTCATCGTCGGTGCCTTTGGGCGTTACGCGCTCCTTGACCCCCAAAGCGCCAAGGATGGAGAACACTAAGGTGACAGCCATGGAGCCGAAAATCAGGATATAGTAGCTTTCCAGTGTGCCCGACGCAACGATGATGGGAGCGAGAATAGAAATCGCCGCGCCGCCAAGGCCGTATCCGAGTGCCTTGATGAGGGACAGGGAATTTCGCTCCTTGTTTTCGGCTGTCATGACCGGCAAGAGGCTGTTCAGGGAAATGTCCATGATGTCAAAGGTCCACCCAAGCAGGAGGTATGTGATGTATACGATCACATATTTTCCAACGGGACTCCATACCGCACCAAACCACAGGAAAATGTAATTGATTACGCAAATCACCGTGCCAAGGATCAACATAGGTCGGAATTTTCCCATTTTGGTCACGGGAAATTTGTCAAGAAAATAGCCCATGATCGGGTCGCTGATGCCGTCCGCTACCTTGGAAATCAGGAACAGAGTGCCCAGCGCTGCCGGATCAAGACCAACGATCGTGGTATAAAACAGTGTGAAAAACGACGAGAGCAGAGACATCAAAGGAATATTGCCGACATTGGCCAAGAAGAAACTGACCTTTTCCAGCGCGCCGATTTTCTGACTTTTCGCCTTCATTTTAATACGCTCCTATCCATTCATGTGTTGCAGCTTGCCTCCAAAGTTTAGCAAAATAAATGATTTTATGCTGTTCTCCCGTACAAACGAGAAACAGCCGATCAGATCGTCCAACGGGATCATGCGGCAAAAATCCCCCCCAAAAAATCCGGGATTCTGATGCCGATTGGATTTTTGGGAGGGATGCAGGAAAAAGTGCTTCTCAGCCGCAAGGGATTGACGTAGAGATGACTTAGTACCGATTGATCATCTGTGCTTCCGCTTCCTCGCGGGTGATCTCACCATTGTTGCACTTGGACATGAGCTGAACATCATGGTCGTTGAGTTTGTACAGGCGCAGGATGAGCAGCGTGCAGATCCCCCCAATGATGCTGCCAAGGCAGCTGAAGGTCCACAATTTATCGGCAAATCCTGCCGCCTGAATGACGCCCTCACCTTCTTTGAAACCGATCAGAGTCAGGGCAAAAACGCTGACGGCGGTTGCGATCGCACCGTTCAGTTTGGTAAAGAACGTCTGCGCCGCAAAAGTAACGCCACGCATTTTCAGTCCGGTTTTGTACTGCCCGTACTCATAACAATCGGGGGTGAATTGGTATTGCAGGATCACGGAGATGCCCAGAGGAAATCCACCCAGTGCGTTTAGGATCACATAGACCATCATGTTCTCATATCCGGCTATGTAGCGAACGAAGCCCAAAATCAAAGCAAACATATAGGAGAAATAGAGAATTTTGAATTTGTCATATTTCTTGCATAGTTGTACAGCAATTACCGCACCGATCAGTGTCGGAACGATCACCGCCATCGAGACAAAGGAAGCAATTTCTTCGCCGCCGAGGCAATACCGAGCAATGTATAACCCCCAGGTGGCACCAACATTGAGCAGACTGCTGATAAGAGGAGCAGCAAAGAAAATCAACAGGTATTTATTGGAACGCAGGCATTCGACCATATCGCGCAGCGTATAGTTTTCCTCGGCTCCTCCATCCAGTGCTTTTTCTTTTTCGATCACGCGCTCTTTTGCAAACAGACACATCGGGATCATCATGGCAGCGGACAAAATGGACAACACGATCACAGTCGTAGCCCAGCCGCCCAAACTCTGTCGGACCAGTGGCAAAAGGATGCCGGTCACAATGCCGGCAAAAATTGCAAAAAATCTTCCGATGCTATTCAGGGACACGCGCTCTTTCTGGTCAAGCGTCATTGTAGTGACAATGCCAAAAATCGGCACATCGCAAAGCGTATAGGCCGTATCCCACAGCATATAGGCAAGGGTCGCCCAGATGACCTTGGCCACCAACGGGATGCCCGTAGGGATCACGAAAAGAAGAATGGTAGAGACCGGGATCGCGATGACAGACATTCGGAGCCAGGGGAGAAATTTTCCTTTCTTAAAATGCACCTTATCCATGATCATGCCGAAGATGGGATCGTTGATGGCATCCCATACTTTTGTGATCAGTGCCACGACCGCAACCAAAGCCGCCGTGATGCCGACATCCGTGAAATAAGTGGTCATGTATCCAATCAGGCCGTAGAATACGTTCTGGCCCATAAAATACATACCGTAGCTGAATTTTTCCCTTTTGGTAACAGTGTTTTCCATTATGTTATCCTTCCTTTCCGTGTGTTGGAAAATGGGGCGTTCCATCGCGGTGCCGCCCGCTGATCTGACGTTTTTGCCCGGAATTACTGCTTTACATCGCAATCAAACGTATAGGGACCGCTTCCGATCTTGTACGAACTTCCGTCTGGCAGGTTTACCACTGCCGTAGTGTTGCAGGGGATATCCACTTCTATATGGAACTTGCCATCTTTGAGATTCCATGCAGTTGCAATTTTCCCGTATTCGCTCATATAGGCGCGTTTTGCATTGGTGAATGCGTCATTCAACTCCGGTGCGATCACGATTTCCTTAAAGCCGGGTGCCGCTGGCTGAATGCCGCTGATCTTACGGAACATCCAGTCGTCCACACAGCCAAAGGCATAATGGTTCAGGCTTGTCATAACAGGGGTCCCATCTTCCTTGTAAGCGATGTAGTTTTCCCAAATCGTTGTCGCCCCATGCTTCACCTCATAGAGCCATGACGGGCACTTGGTCTGGAGCAAAAGTTGATAGGCCTGATCGACCCTGCCGGTCTTACAAATCGCATCCAGCAGATACGGCGTCGCAAGAAAACCAGTGTCAAGGCAGCCCCCGTTTTCTTCGATCTTGCGAATCAGATGCCCTGCCATGCTCTTTTTTCTGCTTTCGGGCACAAGGTCAAAGGCAATCGCCAGTACATAGCCGCCCATCATGTCAAACGGCATTTTTCCGTCCTCGGCGATCAGACCTTTTTGGATGGCGGTCTTCATTTTGGAGGCAATCCCCCTGTAATATCGTTCATCCGCCTTGTGCCCAAGAAGCGCTGCTGTATCTGCTATGATCTTGCAGGAATTCCATCCAAAAATCGGCGCACAGTACGCTGCCGTATCAATATGGTTTGCATTGGTGCGGTCGACTCCGTCTACCGTCTGGCTGGGGATCAGCCACTCTCCATATTGGTGCCCGGTATTCCAAAGATACTGATCGATCTCTTTGGGAAGTTTCATTTTCCCGCGGAGCTTTTTCGCTGTCGTGATGATATAGTCACACCAGCGTTTCATCGTGTCATACTGTTCCCGGAGAATCCTGACGTTTCCTGTCATTTGGTACATACTCCACGGTACGATGCAGGCAGCATCGCCCCATCCCGCCTCTCCGACCGGCGAAAAATTGCGGTACGCAATACGGTTCACTCGTTCAAAGAAATCATAAATGCCGGTGTTGGGAACCACGGCGGGGACTGCGCCGTTTTTTTGTTGGCTACAAGTCACGTTGCGCAGCCACCTCGTTAAAAACGGAGTCACATTTTCATTGAGCAGGGCTGTTTCCGCATAAATCTGGATGTCACCGGTCCAGCCACCCTTTTCTCGCTGTGGGCAGTCCGTAGGGATCGAGAACAGGTTGGACCGCTGCGACCAGCGGGTGTTTTCGTAAAGTCGATTGATGTCCTTGCGGGAGGTTTCAAACGTTCCGAGATCCTCATTGTCGGAGGACAGGACGATCGCGGTGAAATCTTCCGGGCGGATCGGAACGTCACAACTCACGCGCACGTAGCGAAACCCATGATACGTAAAATGCGGCTGATAGAAGGACGCCTTTCCGTTTGAAATATAAACATCGCGCTGGGTACGACCTATTTTTTCGGCCATCATAATATTATTGAAATAATTCCCGTGCTGATCCAGCGTTTCAAAATGATCCAGTACGATTTTTGCCCCGGACGGCAGAGAAGTCTTTACACGAAGCACGCCGGCCAGATTTTGACCAAAATCAAGGATCGTCTCCCCCTTGGGGCTGACCGTCAGCCCAACCGCCGGGAGTTCCAGAACCGGGCGCACCGGCTCCCCGTACTGGGCGACCAGATTTGCGGGATCATTGCCTGACAGGATGCCGGCTTTCCAGGAATTGTCGTCAAATCCCGGGCAATCCCAGCCTTCCTGTTCCATCCGTGCGTCGTAAAGTTCCCCCGCAAACAGGTCAGAGGAGCGCACCGGACTATCGGAGACGGTTACGCCGCCATCGGAAACCACCATCTCGTTGGTTCCATCTTCATACTCGATTTTGACCTGGAACAGAACCGCGTGTTCGGGTTTGAATTTCCTGCTCAACGGCTTAAAATTCGCGCAGTTATACCAGCCATCACCCACCAGCATCCCGATGACATTTTCGCCTGTCTGTAAAAGGGGCGTAATATCATAGGTCTGGTAACACAGATATTGGGAGTAAACGGTAAACTCCGGTGCAAATTCTCTGTCATCGGGGCGGGTGCCGTTTATACTGAGCTGATAGGCCCCGTGACAGGTGGCATAGACACGCGCCCATCTGACGCGGTCTCTGACCACGAATGCTTTGCGGAAATACTCTGCCGCGTTCTGCCCGCCGGTTCCTTTTTTCGCTTTTTTCATCGGAAACGGGGATCTGACCCATTGCGCCGACCATTCTTTCTGCATAAATCCCGTTTCAAAGGAGGAAGAAGCAACCGCAGAGTCGCCGGTATTGTCTGTCACAGTCACCGTCCAGCGGTACTCGCAGAGACTTTTCAGAGGGGGACCGGCGTACTCCACAAAAATGCTCTTGTCGCTTTCCACGATTCCGGAATCCCACACGACTTCTTCGGGGTCTGTCACTGTGATATGATAGGAAGTCTGCATCACATTCTTTTTTTCACTGGTTAGGACCCATGAAAAATATGGCTTTTCGTCCACGCATGGTCTGTATTGACTGTTTGCTTTAAGTCTTGTAAGCTCCATAATGGTCTCCTGTGCTTGTAGAAATTAGCGTTCCTTCATCGGGAACGTGTTCCTGAAACGTTCAAAATTCTTCCAGCAATGCGTTGAGACGTTGTGCTTGCTCTGCGCTCACCCCGCCCGCGAAAGCTTCTGCGGCCTGCCGCAGCGTAAGCCCATACGCAAGATCCGGGATCATATCCACCTCCATCATATTGGAAAGGAACGCCCTGATCGCCGGCTCAGCCAACAAGTCTTCCAGCGTGGAGTCTACGCTGTAGCTTTTTTTCAAGGGGCTTGCGGCCTTGTAGGTGACCGTATATTGCCCGGCCTTTACGCAGCAGATCCCGTTTTCCACTGTTTCAAACAAAGGGTTATCCGTATCGTGGTATACGGAGTCTGGCGCATACGGAAGGATCACCTGCGCCTTTGCACCGAACGGAACGGTGACGGTGACTGTGATTTGGTCGCCGTTTGCGATCTGCCACCCACAGCGATAGCATCCGCTGGCCGAATCGTAAACCGCGCTTGCCGAGCCCAACTTGTGATCCACCTTGGGGCTGATGCGCATCATCTTGCCGCCCGGGCCTTGCTCCGTCACATCGATCCCGGCTACATGGCGGAAGATCCACTCCAATACAGCGCCATAGGAATAATGATTCAGACTGTTCATCCCGGTGCTGGAAATGCGACCGTTTTCATCCAGCGAGTTCCAGCGCTCCCACACCGTTGTGGCCCCTAACTTTACTTCGTGGAGCCAGCCCGGGTACTCCTCGTTCAGGAGCAGCCGATAAGCCAAATCCGTCATGCCATGCTCGGTCAGGACGTTACACAGCAGCGGGGTCCCCACAAAGCCGGTGTTCAGCTTATTTTTGTTGTCCCGAAGGAGTTTTCGGAGCATCTGCTCCGTCAGGCGTTCATTGTCCGACAAATGGTATTTCAGTGCAAGGACGAGCCCTGTCTGCGTTTTCACGGCACATCTGCCGGTAGCGGTAAAATATTCTTCCTTCACCACCTGCCACTGGCGGTCGGCGATGGCCTGGTAGTTCTGTCTTGTTTCTTCCAGACCGAGAACTGCGGCCGCTTTGGCAACGATCTGGGCACTTGCCGCATAGTAGATGTCAGCGATGTAGGCTTCATCCGTCGCCCCGTAAACGCTGTTTGCAACGGCCCCGGCACGGTCAAGCGCCAGCCAGTCTCCGTAATGAAAAACCTGTCTCCATCCATGGTGATCGCCGTCGATCTTGCGGATATAATCGACCCATGCTTTCATGCTCTCGATCTGGTTTTCAAGGATCGTTTTGTCACCGCTGAACAAATATACATTCCACGGAATGATACACGCAGCATCGCCCCATGCGCAGGAACACTTGCTCGGCCCGAATGTGGGGACGATCTCGGGGACCATACCGCCAGCCAAGAGCTGTTCCTGATACAGATCGTATAAATATTTCCGATAGAAGGCAAACGAATCGGCCAGATAGCTTGCCGTTGCGGAAAAGACCTGCGTATCGCCGGTCCAGCCCATTCGCTCATCGCGTTGCGGGCAATCGGTTGGCACATCGAGAAAGTTTCCCCTCATGCCCCATTCTACATTAGAGATCAGTTGATTTACCAGCGCATTGCCCGTTTTCACGTTGCCGATGCTCTCGTAATCGCTGTGCAGCACGATGGCTGTAAAATCCTCGCATGACAGGTTGGAAACACCGCTGACCTTTACATAACGGTAGCCATAGTATGTAAAATGGGGAACAATGGTTTTTTCTTTTCCATCTGAGACATAGATATATTCCGAAAGTGCCGTTCTCAGGTTTTCGTTATAGAAACACCCATCTTGAAGCACCTCGCCGGTTTGAATGCGAATCGTTGTCCCCGCCGGTTCCCGCACACGCAGTTGGAAAATTCCTGTGATTTCCTGCCCCAAATCGAATACTTCTTCACCGCGCGGCGTATGGATCAACGCCACCGGCTTCCGCAGCATTTGTGCCTTGACCGGGATAGACAGCCGTTCCATAAGCCGCCCCTTCGGTGCCTGTGCGATCCGTGCGCAGCATTCCGGGGTAGGCGGCAAGGTATCATCCCGCCGTTCGCCGTCATAAATGTTGGAGAACCACAGGTTGCTTCGTTTTACCGACCAAGTCTCATCGGTGCCGACCACCTCGTTTGTGCCATCTTGGTACGCAATGTGAATCTCCGCGATCAGCTTCCATTCACTTCCATAGTATTCTTTCCGCTCAGGATCGCTGAATCCGAACCGCCCTTTGTACCAGCCGTTTCCCAGCAGGATCGACAGCATACCACCTTCTGATACCTGCTCCGTAACATCATAAGTCTGGTACTGAATCCACTGTGCATAATTGTTACAGTACGGCGTTAAATACTCGTCGCCGATTTTGCTTGATACTTTGCTGGTTTCCCCCAGAAAATATGCTTCGTACAATCCCAGACCGCAAATATACAGCCTTGCGCGTGCAACTGCCCGGGTCGGGCTGATCCGCTTGGAAAAAATCGGATGACGTTGCTGGCTGCTGTCACAGGTGATCCACTGGGCTGTCCATGGCTCCTCCATTTTGGCGGTCTCAAAAAACTGCACGTCGGACTCGATCGTTTCTGCGGCATCCGTTGCCACAAGGACTTTCCAGTAATATCTTGTGTAGGGTTGTGGATTAAATTCTACCCTTGCGGCGCGGCTGTCAAGTGCGGCCTCTCCCGTATCGAAGCAAAGCGTGGTAAAGGTCGGCTCTTTGCTGATCACGATCCTTGCGTGGCGCTGTTCCTGCCCTTTGCACCCTTTTACCTTCCACGAAAACACCAGCGGCTTCAGAGCATAGCCTACAGGGTTTGTGATGTGATTGGTTTTTGCAGCATAAATCTCGCCCATACGGTTTTCCTCGCTTCTCTGTTATCTGTGCGCTTCCCAAAAGACAACTGCTTCCTGAAGCCAGTTTTTCACTTTGGTTTCTGACCCAATGCCAAAGCCATGCCCCAGACCGTCAATGATTTTGACGCTCACATTTTCTCTGCCCAGTGTTTTTTCCAACGCCGGAAGCTGTGCTTCTACGTTGGCAAAGCCGAACTCATCCTGACGCCCTGCGATGGAAAACACGGCCAAACCTTGATCCTCCGGGAGTGCTTTGATATTCCAATCCAGTCCGTACATAGGAAAAATCGCCTTCGGTCTTGGCAGGTGATGATTGTGGCAGCAATCGGCATAGCTTGCAAAAGAATAGGCTGTCGTCATAAGTCCCCCGGCCGAGAACCCGAAGATGGCATAATCGTCCATACAGATCGCAAGTTCCTTTTGATGGTTCGTCAGATAACGGATCGCCTGTGTCAGTTCCTTAGCAGCTGCCTGCCCCTGCTTCAACGGCTCTGTTTCGCCCAGTTGCTTGCCGATCGGATAGCTGAGGACAAAGACGGAATATCCCATTTTATGCAGTTCCATCGCGATGGGGTATCCCTCGCAATCCGTCACATTAGAAATGAAACCGCCCCCGGGAACCACAATGGCAAGTGGCTTGCCCGGCTGCCCGTAGTAAAACATTCCCGTCAGATGGCTTCGATAGGGATGGTCCTTCATGGCTTCCTGCGGGTACAGGCCGGACACCAATTTGGCTTGTCCCTTCTCCACAAGGCCCGTCAGATAATTGAACGCATCCAGCGCGGTGTCGGTCTGTTCCGCACGGCCCTGTGCCTGCATGAAATCCTTGTACTTTGCAGGGGCAATGGCTTTTAGCGCGTTATCCTCCAGATTGAAGAACATATGATTAAAGCCGCCAAAGATTGGATGCTGCATAAAAAAACCGACCTTGTCCTCCTTGGTTGCCGGTCGGAAGTGTCCGCTTTCATCATAATAACAGCTTTCCTTTATTTTGGGGAAGCCGCATAAGCCGAAAAGTGCCGGCAGAAACACCGCCTTTTTTTGATACACATACCAAATCGCGCCTGCCACACAGAACAAAAGAGCGGCCAATGCCCCACAAACGATTTTCATACCCGTTTCGTCCTCCCTTTTACGAATATCTTACGGGAAATCTGCTTTACCCCAACGGAAACCAAAGAGCGTGCCGTCCATGGTCAGTCATCGGCTTTGATGCCGACTTTTTTACGCTGTTGGGTTGGTTCTCGCCATTATTATAGCACGCTCCACGTGCTGCCACCACACGGAAACAACTAATCCTGTATGATTTCAACGGCTTTCTCCGCAGTTCCGGGAAAGCGGAGTACATCCCGCAAGGGAACACCAACGGCTTGTATCCGGGTAGGCGTGGCTCTGGGCGCACCCGCCGGTGTATGCCATAGCAAACGGTGGTCTTGGTGCGATCCGCGCCAAGACCACCGCTTTTATAGTTTCAAAATGCAACAGGAGGCGCCCATTTCGGGTGCCTCCTGTTGTGTCAAGAAGGAAAACGCGGCCCTTTATTGACCCAGATAATCGTACAGGTACGCCTCCATCTTGGGGGTCCACCAGTTCAGGTAGCCCGCCTGCGTGGGATGGATGCCGTCGAACATATAGAGCTTGTAATCTTCCTCAGAAACTTGATTCATCTCGGCATCATTCCACAGGTCGATGACCCCGATCTCATACTTTTCCTGCAACTTCAGCAGCTGCTCCACCATCTTGCCGTAGGCGGGGCTGTCGTACTGGGTGCCCGTATAGAACACCACCGGGCAATGCCATGTGGTGTCGGCATATACGATGATGTATTCGAGCGCGCCAAGGACGGTTTTGGTGTCAAAGTCCTCCAAATTGCGGGAACTGCTGATTTCCCCCAGCGGGATCGCGCTGCTTGCATCGTTGGTGGAAAGCTGGCAGATGAACGCATCAAACTGTGCGTTGGGGTCGATATTGTGCAGCATCCGCTGGATGTAGGAGTTCTTGTCGTTGTCGGCCAATGTGGTGCCGCTGACAGCCTCTTTGACATAGGTGCAGTTGTTGCGAACGGCAATGTACTCCGCAAAGGAGGTTTCCAGCGAGGTAGCCCCCAAGGTCACCGAGGACCCCAAAAAGCACAGGTTCATACCGCTCAACGGGCTGTTTTCCACCGGCGCCACGTTTTCGGGGCGGTAGATCTCGGCGTTGCCGGGCAAGCTTTTGAGGTACATCGTGTTCAGGAAGCGGAACGGCCCATGGCCCAAAAGACCTTGCAGAGCACCATAAGCCAGCGCTAATAGCAGGACCAGGATCAGAGCAATGATCAAAAGGACTTTTCCTACTTTTTTCATACAAACTATCTTCTTTCTTCACCTGAGTTTCCGGATGTCCCGCGCTGTGTAACAGGGGATCACGAGAGAACTCCAGATACAAAGCCCTTTACTGCGCCAGCAGCAGGTTCATCTGCTGGATCAGCAGCTCGATCTGATCACCGGGCATCACGCTGACCAGAGATTTCAGCGGCATTTCCATGATCATCTTTTTCATCATGTTCATCAACCCTTCATCCAACCCGTCGGTACCGGCGCTTTGCGCAAGCGGGGCCAACAACTGCATGATGGTCGGCGCGGTCTTGGGGCAGGTCAGCAACTCGCCCAGTGTGGTGGTCAGTGTTACGACAAAGGGAATTTGTTTTTCGGTGGTAAAGGACAACTCGGCCGTCAGGCGGATGTCGTCGCTGGCGCGACCCACCATGACCTCATACACGCCGCTGGGGGCAAACCAGTCGTGCAGGCGTTCCTCATAGTAGCTCAAGTCGCGTGCCGCCAGCGTCAGGGTCACCGTCTTGCACTCGCCCGGTTCCAGCAGTACCTTGGCAAAGCCGCGCAGCTCTTTGCTGGGACGCTCCGGTGTGCCGTTTTTGTCGCGGACGTAAAGCTGGACGACCTCGCGCCCGGCCACCTTGCCGGTGTTGGTCACATCCACACTGACGGTGACAGTCTGGCCATCCTGCAATGCGGGCGCGGAAAGCTGCAAATTGCTGTAAGCGAACTCGGTGTAGGACAAGCCGTGACCGAACGCAAAGCGGACAGGGACCTGCTTGGTATCGTAGTAGCGGTAGCCGACAAAGACATCCTCGCCATAGGCAACACGCTTGTCATTGCCCGGAAAGTGCAAATAGCTGGGGTTGTCCTGCAAACGGAGCGGGAAGGTCTCAGCCAGATGTCCGCTGGGGTTGGCCTCGCCGTACAGCAGTTGGTCGGCGGCCTCACCGACACCCTCGCCGCCGAGATACAGTTCCAGAATGGCCGAGACGCGGTCGGCCCACGGCAGCTCGACCGCGCTGCCGTTGTGCAGGACCACGACCACATGGGGCTGGACCTTTGCGATCTCGTCGATCAGGCGATTCTGGCAGGCGGGCAGTTCCATCGAAGTGCGGTCATACCCTTCAGACTCAAACAATTCGGGCAAACCGGCAAAGACAACGGCGACATCGGCGTTTTGTGCCGCCTGAATGGCCTCGGCCAACTCTGCGTCGGTCATCTCGTCCCGCATCGCCGAGAAGCCCTTGGCGTAGCAGACGTTGCGGCCCTTTTGCTGCGCAACCTCCCACGCGGAGGTCACGCGGCTGGGATGGATGTGGCTGGAGCCGCCGCCCTGATAGCGCGGTGCCGCGGCAAACTCGCCGATGTAGGCGATCTTCTGATCCGTGCCCAGCGGCAAAACACCCTGATTGGTCAGCAGTACCGCGCACTGCGTCTCGACGGCAACGGCCTCGGCGTGGTCTTTGGCGCGGTCGAACACGGTGTCGGGGCGGCGGGCATCCACATAGGAGAACACGACCTTCAGGATGCGCTCCACCGCGCGGTCCAGTACCGCCTCGTCCAGCGAGCCGTTCTGTACGGCCGCGACGATCTTGGCATCGTTGTAACCGTTGGAGGAAGGCATCTCCAGGTCAAGACCCGCTTCCAAGCCTTTCACACGGTCATTGGCGGCACCCCAGTCACTGACGACGTACCCCTCAAAGCCCCATTGGTCCCGCAGGATGTCGGTGAGCAGCATCTTGTTTTCGGAAGCATACACGCCGTTGATCTTGTTGTAGCTGCACATCACCGTTTTGGGCTGGGCGGCCTTGACGGCTTCCTCAAAGGCGGGCAGGTAGATCTCATGCAGCGCACGCTCCGAGAGGTCCGAGGAGATGGTCAGGCGGCGGGTCTCCTGATTGTTGGCGGCAAAGTGCTTGATGGAGGTCCCCACGCCCCGGCTTTGTACGCCGCGAATGTACGCAGCGGACAGCTTACCGGCCAGATACGGGTCCTCAGAAATGTACTCGAAATTGCGGCCGCACAGCGGGCTGCGCTTGATGTTGACGGCGGGTCCCAACAGGATGCTGACATCCTCGGCCTGGCACTCGTCGCCCAAAACCTGACCCATGTGCTCCAAAAGGTCGGGGTCAAAGCTGGAACCGGTGGCGCACCCGGCCGGGAAGCAGACAGCCTCGACGCTGTCGTTCAGGCCGAGGTGGTCCGCTTCACCTGCCTGCTTGCGCAGACCGTGCGGGCCGTCGGTCACCATCACGGCCGGGATGCCCAGCCGCTCGATCCCCTGCGTGTGCCAGAAATCCGAGCCGGAGCAAAGGCTGGCTTTTTCTTCCAATGTCATTTGGCCGATCAATGCTTTCAAATCGCGCTTCATATTCTATTCTCCTTGTCTGTTATTTGGCAACGGCATTGTACCGCGCATTCCTTACTTGCTATTTTACACAGCAAGACGTATAATGACTATATGGTATAAACTATCTCAACACGATTTCAACGAAAAGGTGATTTTTTATGCGGCCCGGTATCTTTGAGGAAAAATCCAACAACCACTTGAAGGAAGTCACGGTCAAGATTCGTGAGCGTTATCGGGCGAGCACCTACGCACAGTTGGAGGAAACGGCAAGTGGAGACTCGAATCGCGTCAAGGAAAAACGCTTTCTGTCGTTCATCGCACTGGGCAACGCCGTGCTGGCCGATGAGTTTCTGGCTCGTGCTTACAACAAGCAGGAATCGTTTCGCTTTGGGGTGATGAGCACCTCGTCGATCCAGCAGGCGCGATACGCCACCGTGGCTTCGGTCACGCTGTTTTGCCGCACGGCCATCGACAACGGCTTTCCGGAGAATCTCGCCTACAGCATCAGCGATTCCTATTTGCTGCACTTAGACGAGACCGAAAGCATTGAGGAGATCCAGTTCTTATCCCTCAGCGCGTTCCGGGAATACTGCCAGGTCATGCAGGACTGGCGGCTGCAATCCTGCCGCAAGGAGATCAAGCAGTGCTGCGAGTATATCCTGATGCACATCCACGAGCCCATCAGCCTGACGGAACTGGCCGAGCTGGTCAATCTTTCTCCCAATCATCTGTCCGCACTGTTTCTTAAGGAAACCAGCTTTCGCCCCACCGAGTACATCCGCGCACAAAAACTGAACTACGCCCGCTATATTTTGGACAACTATTCTCCGACCATCGCCACGCTGGCCAATCTGTTGGCGTTCCCCAGCCCGAGCGCCTTCGCCCGGCAGTTCAAGCAGCAGTACGGCCTGACCCCTACGGAGTATCAGCGACGAAAAGAATGAACAACGTCCCGGCAGTTCAAAGGATGAACTGATATAGTCCCCTTAGAGTAGACATCTAAAGAAGCAAAAATTTTCAAGTCTACACTAAGGGGGCTTTATTATGTCAAGAAGAAGGAACAAGTACTACGACAGGAAACTAAAGCTGCAAGCAGTGCAGGATTATCTTGGAGGCGGTGGCAGTTTACGGACTATTTGCAAAAAACACGGGATTAAAGACAAAAAGCAGCTGCGGAACTGGATAAAGTGGTATAATGGTCATAAAGAAATCAAGGAGAGGCGAGCAGCCGGAACGGAGATTTATATGACCAAGGGCAGAAAGACAACAGAAAAGGAACGCGCGGAGATCGTAGCGTTTTGTATTGAACATGGCAAGAACTATCCGCTGACGATAAAGACTTATGGCGTATCGTATCAACAGATTTACGCATGGGTACGAAAGTACGAAGAAAAAGGCGTTGCAGGTCTGGTGGATGGCAGAGGCAGGAACAAGCCGGAGAGTGAAATGACCGAAGTCGAGAAACTTCGTGTGCAAAACAAGCTGCTTCAAGCACAGATCAAAGACAAGGAGATGGAGATTGCTCTGTTAAAAAAATTGAAAGAATTGGAGAGGTGGGATGTCTGAGCGGAGTAAGGCAAGAGAAGAAGCATCTTGCAGTCCGCAGTGTACATGAGGAGAAGCACTATTCGGTCAACCGATTATGCGATATTCTTAATCTTAATCGATCTTCCTATTACAAGTGGTTACGGCGAAAGGAAAGCCAAGTCGAAACAGAGAACAGACGAATCATCGAATGGGTCAAGGAATTGTATGAAGAGCAGAATGGAATCCTTGGCTATCGGCAAATGACGATAACCATTAACCGTGACAAAAATACTCAATACAATGTCAAGCGGATTCGCCGGCTGATGAGATACCTTCGCTTAAAAGTCTGTTTGCCGCAGAAAACGGGCAAGCTATATTCCGTCCACACCGGAAACAACAGCAGAAAACATTTTGAATCGTGAATTTTACGCAGACAGACCCAATGAAAAGTGGCTGACCGATGTCACAGCGTTTAAGTACTATGACGGTCCCGTGATAAAGAAGCTGTATCTGAGCGCTTTTCTTGATTTGTATGACCGCAGGATCGTTGCATATAAGCCTGTTGTATTGGGCTATCTAATTTACCAGACAGTGTCTGGCAAATTGAGTTCTGCATAAAAGCTGAATATGCCTTGGGAGATCTGTCTAACTAGATTTTTGGGCTTGCATATCTTAGACATCCAATTTTCCAGTCAGTGACTGGAAAATTGAAATGGGAACCATATCAGACTGATGGAAGCAGTCTTAAAGTGTTAGCGTTCACATGAGGTCGGATAGTCATCTTATCTGGCTTTGCGTGAGCTGCTGATTTCCTTGATTGCGGCATAGTGTTTTCCACATTTTCGGCTGATCTCGTTGAAAAAATCGGACGCCACAAATTCCAGCAGCCATACCTTGGGAATCATGTACTTGGGTGTCTGCAAGATGGTTTTCAGCAAGCCCTTGCTGCACCATTTCAGAATTGTGTGGCGTTGGTAGCCTGTCACCTCGCAGACTTGCGCAACGGTCAGTACATCCGGGTAATTTGCTAACTGTTGCTCGTACCATTCCTTGGCCAGTAGCCGTTCTTCGCCCTTATAGTTCAGCTTGCGCTCCAACGACGAGGCGGGTTTCTTGTGCTTGGGGTAGTTGTAATACCATCCGCTGGGCGGAGTGTAGCGCATCGGGTCGGACTCTCGGCGGTAGAGATACTCGGCAACATCTTTCTTGGCGATTTTATAGCAGCGCGTTCTCTTTCCGTTGTTTTTGCAGGGAACAAGCCCGCTTTGCAGGAGATAAAGCGAAGTGCGCGTTCCGATATGGCATACGATGCGGAAATCATTGCGACTCATCGGGTTCGGATAGGGCGCTAGAATTTCTTCAATCTTTTCTGCCAAAGGGTCTTTGCTTACAGTTTTTTTCTTCATTTCGGGTTCTCCTTGTTTGCAAAGTGGAACCCGAAAAATCACTACTTCATTTTTTTCTTCTTGCATTTTTTCTCATTCGTGTCCGCGAACCTGCACCATTATCCGGCTTTTTAGGTAGGGGTTATCTTGCATCTTATCTTGCATTTCTCCCAAAAAGTCGCCATTTTTGCCCCAAAACGGGTGATTTTGCTTATTTTCGTACCTACATTGTTTTTTTGTTGTGGAGCAGTATTATCCCTACACACATCGTCCAAAATCAGCGGACAAACCAGCCTGTATCAGCCTTGGTTATCACCATATTGCCTTTTCAAAGATTAACTCGAAATGCTTTAGGACAGGAGACTGTCGCGTGGGTTCGACTCCCACCATCTGCGCCATATCCGTCGTAGAATCGAAAGATTTTACGACGGATATTTTTGTTTACGGCTTTGAAATGTGATGCTGTAAGTTTACGCAATGACTATTACAAGCCAAAATCCACTTGCAACAATAATCTGTTGCAAAAAGCCATTTGTTGCCCGAATTGTTGCCCACAGTTCATGGTTTCCTGCGAGAAGGGATAATAACTTATAAAGAGTTATCTCCAACAGCAGCGTTTTTCGGTGTTGCGAATACTGCTTGGTGGTATGCCGTCAGCACACTGAGTTTGCGCTGCTCCTGTACTTGTACATAGCGGGTCGTGACGGTGTTGATTTTCAGATTTACGCCCATTTGCTGGGAAAAATCGTCCACTGAATGTCCGAGAATTTGGCTAACTGCATAAAAATCACCTGTCAAATTGTACATATTGGTGCCCGCTGTGCCGCGTAGATCGTGAAATCGGATTTTCGGCATCCCAGTGCTACGCATAAATCCGTTAAACTTGACCGAAATACGCTTTTGTAAGTATGGCGAACCGTCCGGCTTGCACACAACAAGATCGTTATCGTAATACTTGACCCCGCCGAGCTTGCACAACCGCCGCTGGTCGGCTTGTTCCTGTCTAAGCCGCAAAAAGATTGGCAGTGCTTCTTCTGTAATGGGAAATGAACGTGTTTCGCCTTCGTCACGGTCTTTCAATGGTTCCAAGTGCGGCACAATTTTAGCATCTTTCGGCAGGTCACAGGGAATTTGGCCTCGCAAGGTAATTTGCCTGTGCGTCAAATCAACATCACGCCAGCGTAACCCCAGCGCTTCGCTGAGTCGCAGCCCAAACAGAACAGCGAGCAGCACCACGGTCTCAAGTGCATTACCATGTACAAACGCCAAAAGCTGCTGCACCTGTTCCACGGTGTACTTGTCATATTTGCGCCCGGCGTTCTTACTAAACCGTGTCATAATGTTCTTGGCTGGGTTGTTTGGAATGTAGCCATACTTTACCGCCGAGGACAGCGCAGAGCTTAAAATTCGATGGCAATAACGCACTGAATTCTCCGCCAGTCCCTTCTCACGCAGTTGCGCAATCATATCGTCAATCATTTGGGGTGTCAGTTTGTTCAGAGATACTTCGCCCAGCATGGGAATTAGATGTATGTTTATGCCGCTCCAATAGCTGTATCGCGTACTTTTTGCAAGGTTATGGTGGTAGCTTTCGTACCACTTGGGCAGATACTCTTTTAGCTTTTGCTTGCTTTCCGGTCCGTAGCCGACCATAGCGGCGCTGCCAGTCTGTAACTCCAGCTTGATCTGTGCCTCATACAATTCTGCTTCCCTGCGCGTTGCAAAACCACGTTTAGCAATGCTTTTCTGCCTGCCGTTCTCGTAGACTTTCACATTGACATCGTAGACGATGCCCGATCTGCCTGTTAAAATTCCTTGGCTGTTTCGCTTGTTTTTGACTTTTCTCTCGCGGATCGCCATATCAGCACCCACCACTTACAGACCTTGCCGGGGTCTTGGCACGGTTGTAATAATCCCAAATCGCCTGTTCGGAAATCAGGCGACGGTTGCCGTTCTGGATGAACTCCAACTCGCCGTTGTCCATTAACTGGCGCAGTCGATTTTCTCCGATGCCGGAAACAACTGCCATTTGTTCCACAGTTTTCAGCATCGGTTCAAACGGATTTCGCACAGCTTGCGGTGTTTTTTGCTTTGCATATCTTGCCATAACTATCCCTCCTGCGGTATAATTTATAAAACAAATTGTTTGTGGTACTTGTGCACAGCACAGGAACACGATCATTTGTAAGGCTTGAAGATTTGGTATATTCAGTTTTCAAGGTTCTCGTAAGCAAGACATACATTTTGTATTTCTTGTTTACAAGCATATTATATGACACACTTTTTGTATGTCAACCGCTTTCGGTATAAATTCTTATTTTTTTAACATTTGGGAGACTTGTTATGGATACCCAAGGAAGAAGAATAAAAAAATTGCGTTTGGCTAAAGGTCTTTCGCAAAAGCGCCTGTCCGATATGGTTGGAATTGTACCTACCCACTTACAGGCCTACGAATACGGAACACGCCACCCAAAAGAAGAAATTCTCAATCGGCTGGCAAAAGCATTAGATGTCACACCAAGTATGCTTCAACCGTTAGATGTTGATACCGTAAATGGTCTACTTGGCATTATCTATGAAATGCACACCAGCTACCATGGCTTGGAAATTGTAGAAGAAGATGGACAGGTTTCTATCCGCTTGCCAAACACTTTACAAGCAATGCCTGCAAAAAAATCGTTGCTTAGGATCAAGAAAATTCTGGACGACTATACATACCAGCCTTATCCAGAATACCAGTCAGCGAAAGACATCGAAGACGAAAATCAAATTCTACCGGATACGGGCGTTACTGTTGCGCAGGAGAAACGCTGGGTCAAAGAGCAAGAAGGTCTGTTGCTGCGAGCAACAGATTTATATAGCCCAGATGTGAATTACAATCAAATCGAGGCTGATCGAAAGGCGCTTCGTAAGCAATATCCGGATGACAGCGAAGATGAGGATTAACCTTTATGGATACTTATCAACTGAATGAACAGCAACAGCGATTAGCAGAAACTTTTTATAACGATTATTCTCTTATCAAGTTTGGTGCTTATGGGGAAGAATACCTTTATACTGTTTGCGATGTAGATACAAGAAAATATCATGCCCTGAGAGAAAGACCAGATTATAGACAGTTTATTGCCGATAAGGACAAATACTATCGCCAGATGCTAAGTAACCTAATGGCGTTGCGATGCAATTTTTCAGTCGATTCGTTTATTGAAGACAAAGAAAAGCGCCCATATATGTGGAACCATGTGACAGATAGATTATTGCGAGAATGTGAGCCTATCGTAAAATTGCAAATATTGGAAGATGTGAAGAAGGAAAAGTAGAAAATTTATATTTAGATACTTAAGTATTACCTTGGGGGAAAAGAATGGCTAAAATTCAATCTGTTGAACCGAACGTTGCTGATTTAGCAAATGGTTGGATGCGATCTTACAAACTTGATTACAAGCTCGAACAGGAGTCGCTCAATACAGAAATTGATCAGGCGCTAGACGAATACTTCTCGAAAAATGGCGGCGTTGGCGGAAATCGTCCGGATGCCAAGCTGCTTTTGCGGGACAAAAACATGGTGAATTATCCCGTCCTGATCGAGTACAAGGGCTATAAAGATAAACTCGTTGCCCTTGATTCCGAGGGTAAAGTTGCAAATAAAACCGCCAAGAACCAACCCGATTTTAAGCATATCAATTCTTATGCGGTAAACGGTGCCGTTCACTATGCAAACGCACTTCTGCATTATACGAGCTATACTGACATAATCGCCATAGGAATGACCGGTTACAAAACAGAAGCCGGAAAGCTGGAACATGAAATCGGCGTATATTATGTATCTAAAAGCAACTTCGGTATCGGGCAGAAGATCGATAATTACACAGATTTTTCATTCCTCAAGAAATCAAATTTTGATAAGTTCATCGAAAAAGTAAAGCGCCTCAAGCTTACACCAGACGAAATCGAGAAACTAAAAGAGCAGCGAGAGCGGGAAATCAACGCAAGCCTTGTAAAGCTGAATAATGATATTTATCAGAACGAAAAAGGCTTGAGCGAGCGCGATCGCGTATATCTTGTGGCTGCGTCCATCATTGCGACGCTCGGCGTTCCCGGTAGAGTGGCTGCTCTTGAAAAATCCGAGTTGAAATCTTCAACCGAAACCGGAAACCGTGACGGTGATATTATCCTCCGCAAAATCAAGGCTTTTCTGGACGAAAAGAATCTTCCGCAGGAAAAGCGTGATATGATTGTCCGCACATTACAGAATACACTGACAACGGATAACATTAACAAGGTCGAAACCGGAGAAAGTCAGCTCAAACGTGTATTTACAAAAATTGTTGATGACCTTGGTATATACTATAAAATCGGTCTTACCACGGACTTTACCGGTAAGTTATTCAATGAGATGTATAGCTGGCTGGGCTTTTCTCAAGACAAGTTAAACGATGTCGTTCTAACGCCCGCCTATGTTGCAACTCTTTTAGCAAGGCTCGCTAGAGTAAATATGGATTCCTATGTATGGGATTTTGCAACTGGCTCTGCAGGTCTTCTCGTTGCGGCCATGAACGAAATGCTCAACGATGCAAAAAACAAAATTAAATCTCCCGACGAATTTGCGCGTAAATCTGCCGCAATAAAGGCCAATCAGCTTCTTGGACTCGAGATTCTGTCAGAGGTGTATATGCTTGCCATCCTCAACATGATTTTGATGGGTGACGGCAGTTCTAATATTTTGAACAAAGACTCTCTGAAAGAGTTTAACGGCAACTATGGCTTTGGCAAAACGGATGAAAAATTCCCAGCTGATGCGTTTGTTCTGAATCCACCGTATTCCGCTCCCGGCAATGGCATGGTGTTTGTTGAAAAAGCCCTTTCCATGATGCGTAGGGGCTACGCCGCCGCCATCATCCAAAACTCCGCAGGCAGCGGCAAGGCAACGGAATATAACAAGAGAATTTTGAAACACAGCACTCTGCTTGCAAGCGTCAAAATGCCGATAGACCTTTTCATTGGTAAGTCCAGCGTTCAGACAAATATATATGTTTTCCGCGTCGGGGAAACTCACCAAAAAGATGATACCGTCAAGTTCATAGATTTCTCCGTAGATGGATATACGAGAACGAACCGTAAAAAAGCAAGCTGCAATCTACGTGATACCGACCACGCCAAGGAGCGTTATCAGGAGCTGGTTGACCTTGTTCGCTTCGGAAAAGCCAAATTAAATATCTTTACGGAAAAGGAATATTACGAGGGAACGATCGACCCTGAAAATGGCGCAGACTGGAATCAGACGGCTCCCATCGACACAAAGCCGACACTGGAAGATTTCAAGAAAACCGTCAGCGATTATCTGGCATGGGAAGTATCAAATCTTTTGAAAAATCAGAGTCTGGAGGATGACCGCCTGGGAAAATGAATGCCTCACTTAGCGAAAAGCTAAGCGCCGTTAAGTGGGGCGAATTTCGGCTTACAGACATATTTGTGGTAAAAAACACATCGAATCTTTTGGCATCTGACATTATTGCTGGCAGCGGAGAAACGCCATATTTATGTGCAAGTTCTGAAAACAACGCAGTAAGCTCTTATATTAAATATGATAAAGAACATCTCGAAAAGGGCAATTGTATCTTCATCGGAGGAAAAACCTTTGTCGTAACTTATCAGAGTAAAGATTTCTATTCCAACGACAGTCATAATTTAGCCCTGTATTTGAAAAAAGGAACTCCATCAAAAGCAGCATTTCTTTATATGGCTTCGTGTGTTTATAAAAGCCTTCACAGAAAATATTCTTGGGGAAATAGTATAAGCAAAGCAAAAATCCAAGAAGATATTATTACACTTCCAGTTAGCAATGGCAAAATCGATTTTGCTTTTATGGATTCTTTTATAGCGGAGCTGGAAGCGGAGCGTGTAGCGGAGCTGGAAGCGGAGCGTGTAGCGGAGCTGTCCGCTTACTTAGCAGTAAGCGGACTGGATAATTATGAGCTGACAGAAAAGGAAATTGCAACCATCGAAAAAATCAAAAACAAAGAAGTTCATTTCAAAGAGTTCGAGTTCATAGAAATATTCAATAATATCAAACAAGGCCGCCGATTAAAGAAAGAAGATCAACTTACTGGAAACGTTCCATTCGTTATGTCCGGAACAACTAATTCAGGTATAGTAGGCTATATTTCAAACCCTGTTGCTTTTTTCCGCAAAAACTCCATAACAATTGATATTTTTGGAAATTGCTTCTATCGAAACTATGATTTTGGCGCAGGTGATGATACTGGTGTGTATTGGAGTACAGATCACACATATTCCAAAGCTACGATGCTATTTTTTACAACTGCAATGGAAAGGTCTTTGCACGGAAAATATTCTTATGGTAAAAAATTGCGCAGTTCTCAAAGTCTACATTTTAAAATGCAGATTCCTGCAAAAGATGGAAAACCGGATTATACCACCATGGAAACATTGATTTCCGCTGTTCAGAAACTGGTCATTAAAGAAGTTGTTCTTTATGCAAACCAAAAGATTGAAACGACAAAAGCGGTAACGAAAAGGTACTGATAGTACATGCTCGTTACTTTTAGGGAAATTGCCATTATCACCGATAAAACCATCTCTGGATTTATAAAAAGGGGGCGTTTTTGTGCCTGGAAAATTTTCACTTCGCAAGTTCAGTGAAATCAATCTTGATGATCCATTTTTCGCAACCCTGAAAAACGATTATCCGGGAAGTGCGTCCTCGCCGTCGTTTTCTGTCTGGTTTAAGAACAAAGCGCAGGAAGGTCGTACCGCATTGGTGTTTTCCGATGATCAGGGACTTGGTGCCTTTATCTGTATAAAGAATGAAAATGAGCCGATTGAGTTGAAAGGCGGCACCCTAGCTGCCTGTAATCGCGTAAAAATTAGTACAATGAAGATTGCTGAGCGTTTTCGTGGACAACGACTGGGTGAAGGTGCAATCGGATTAGTTCTGTGGAAATGGCAAAAATCCGGAACGGATGAAATTTATGTTACAGCATTCGATAAGCAGGATCTGTTGATTTCACAGCTTGAAAAGTTTGGCTTTCATAAAGCCGGATACAATTTAAATGGAGAAGGCGTGTACATAAAGAGCCGTCATAACATTGATTATAGTGACCCGTATAAGTCTTTTCCCTTTATCAATCCGAACTTTCATTCTTCAGGGTATCTTATTATCAATGATACCTACCATGATACAATGTTCCCTTATTCGGAACTCAAAAATAACACTTTACAAAATGCTGTGGCTATGAATGTAAGTAACGGCCTTAGCAAAGTATATGTCGGTGCTCAGTATTCTAAGTTGCCATATGATGTAGGAGATCCCATTCTTATCTATCGCAGATATACAACAGGATACGGAAAGAGATACCGTTCGTGCATCACTTCCTTCTGCGTGGTAACTAAAATCATCCAAGCAAAAGAGAACTGGAATCATCTGATGTCCTTCGAAACCTTGTTGCATAAAATTGGAAACAAATCGGTGTTCAACCAAGAAGAATTGCGACAACGGTATTCCCATGACCGAAATCTTCTTGTTATTGAGATGCTCTACTACGGATATTTTGGCGAGGGAAATAATGTGAATATGGATTGGCTTGATCGAAATGGCTATTGGGGAAACACATATCCTGCATTGATTCCACTGAATTCAACCGCATTTAAGAGTATTTTGGAAAAGGGAAATATAGATGTCAGCAATGTTATTATCGATTAAGCCTCAATATGCAGAAATGATTATCGAAGGCACAAAAAGGTATGAGTTTCGTACTCGAAAATGCCGTGATGATATAAAAAAAATCATATTTTATGCCACTGCCCCCAAAAGTCAAGTGGTAGGTGAAGCTGAAATAGAATGTGTTTTGGTTGGAAAACCCACTGAAATTTGGAAGAAAACCAGATGTGGTTCAGGCATCCCGGTGTCTTTTTTTAAGGAGTACTACAAAAACAGAGAAGTGGCCGTTGCGTATAAGCTTACAAATGTTCGAGCTTATGAAACGCCAAAAGCATTAAAAGATTATGGTGTTACACATGTGCCACAGTCTTTTATTTACCTGAAACAGCAAAACGATTGACAATTATTACATTTTCGATTTCCAAAAACGTCAATCAGGAATATTATCAAGCAAGAAATCGACCTCGTTAACGCCAGAAATAGTAGAGTAGCACAAAGTAATTCATAATAGTGTCACAAAATATGCCAGTAGGTGATTGTATGCAAACAAATGATCGACCTCTTACAGATTTAATGAAAGCAATAGCTGAGGGGAAAGCGCAGTTACCAGATTTTCAACGTGGCTGGGTATGGGATGATAATAGAATTAAAGCCCTGATTCTCAGTGTCATTCACAATTATCCCGTCGGAGCTGCCATGTTTCTGTCCTATGGAAACGAAAGTATCCACTTTAAGCATAAACCGATAGAAGGGTCACCTAACCAAAACAAAGATGTGGCTCCTGACGAACTGATTTTAGACGGACAGCAACGCCTTACTTCTCTCTATAATGCTCTATATAGCAAGAACGCTGTTCACACCAAAACCGACAAGGGAAAACTCATAAATCGTTTCTACTATCTGTCTATTGACAAAGCACTGGATCTCTCTGCCGATGATGAAGAAATCGTAATTTCTGTTCCAGAGTCGCGGCAGATTACCTCCGATTTTGGCAGGCATATTGATTTGGATTTGTCTGCCAGAAATTATGAATTTGAGCACAAAATGTTCCCGTTGAATATTATTCTGGATACAAACGAACAGCAGAAATGGCAAAATGAATACTATGAATTTCACAAGTATGATCCAGCAGTAATACAGCAATTCACGAAGTTATTTTCAACCATTATCAGCCCAACTCAGCGGTATAAGATGCCAGTTATTCTGCTCGATAAGGACACCCCAAAAGAAGCCGTTTGCCAGGTGTTCGAGAATGTCAATACAGGTGGCGTTTCTCTCACTGTGTTTGAACTGGTAACCGCTATATTTGCCATGGATAATTTTCAACTGCGGCAGGATTGGGAAGACCGGCAGCGCAAGTATTTTTCCGGGGATATATTAAATATTGTGACAGCAACGGATTTTCTTACGGCACTTACATTGTTATCATCGTTCAAATCGGGCGGAACCGTAAGCTGCAAAAAGAAAGATGTCCTTGCTTTACCCCTTCAGGCTTATAAGCAGTATGCAGATGATCTTTGCAAAGGGTTTGTTATAGCCGAAAAACTTTTGATGGAGGAACGTATTTTTTCCAGCCGAGACTTGCCTTATAGTACACAACTGATTCCTCTTTCGGCAATTTGTACCGTACTGATGACAAATAATAAAATCAACACCACAAATGTCAAGAACAAAGTAAAACAGTGGTATTGGTGTGGCGTATTTGGTGAATTGTACGGATCTGCAAACGAAACACGATATGCAAATGATATTGCGCAGGTGATTTGCTGGATTACTAATGAAGGTGACATACCTAAAACGGTAACTGACTTTTTCTTCAATCCCACAAGATTGCTCAGCCTCCAGTCCAGACAATCCGCTGCCTATAAGGGAATAATGGCCATGATCCTGAAGAACCACGCCATGGATTTTATTTCTGGTGCCGAGATGGACTTTTCTACTTATTCTAATGAAAAAATAGATATCCACCATATATTCCCAAAGGATTACTGTGTAGGGCAGCATTACGATAAAATCAAGTGGAATAGCATCATAAACAAAACCCCAATTGCTGCGGCCAGCAACCGTGAAATAGGCGGTGTGGCACCTTCTGCTTATTTGAAGAAACTCGAAAAGAAGGGCTCTGTATCAGCAGATGTTCTTGACAAATACGTGGAATCACATTGGATTAATCATGTACTTTTGCGGCAAGATGCCTTCCAAGATTTTATTATAGATCGAGCAAAGAGGCTCTTGAATGCAATTGAAAAGGCTACGGGAAGAACGATTTCCGGCAAGGATTCTGATGAAGTAATTCAGCAATTTGGCGCTTCACTTATATAAAAAGATAAGCACTTACCTTACTCCACGCGGGTCAAGGCAAGTGCTTATTTAGGTTAAATAGATGCCAGTACTCTGCGACGATATGATTTTCCGTCATGCAAGCGCGCCGCAAATTGTAGGCAAGTTAAAGGCATATAGCATCCCTTTGAAAATTTTCAAATTTTATCGAATTGACGATTCTTTTTTAGGATGACATTTCGGCGACTTCAAACATTAGGCACTTCAAGCAAGTTACCAGCAAGTTAAATCAAGCCCAGATAGGAATATACTTCATATAGCGCGGTGCTGTTGACGAATCAAGGGGTTTAATAAGTTTCATTGAAACGGCTTCTTTGATAAGTCTTGAAATGCTTCCTGCCGAGGAATCTTTCAACCCGAATCGCTCTCTTAAAGAACTATTTGTAAGCTGCTCCCCCTCAACTTGCCGAATACAAGCATGAAGATAGCATGCCCAAAGCTTATCCTCGATGGATATTGCAGAAAACGGAATCTCTGAAAATAACACTACACGAGTGCTATCCTCGTACAGTTCAATTTTCGGAGCCGGCAACTGTGCGAATTCGCAGCTGCTGACAATTTTATCCCACCCGGAACCCAATTCCTCGCACATTCTCAAACGACGCATCAAAGAAGCCAATTTTTCGTTTCTTGATTTCGGAGGATTGTCGATAATGCGTCTTACATCAACGAGCGGTGTTCCGGAATTTGTTATTTCTATTCGCTTTTCAAAAATTTCAATAACCGGTCCTGTTCCGGGAATTGAAAAATCCTGATGAATCAATGCGTTGGCAACCGCCTCACGAATTGCTAAGATAGGATACGCAGATCTGTTTTCTCTCAGTGCGCCTACAATGGGTTCCTGCGTTGGAATTAAAGCTTCAACAAATTTCATTAAGCCCTCAAACCCAACTGCATATCCCTTGTTTCCGATATTTTCCTTAAGCATCGAAAGCCGGTTGTTTCCCTCATACTGAACTATCCGAACGGCTTTTCTTGATAGTCTTGGGAACTCTGACAAGTGTTTTGCAAAAAGAATTGCGCCAAGATTTGTTATGGCATAAAGACCATTGTCCTGCCTTACAACGATTTCATCTTGCTGCATATAGTGTGCTACGCCCGCAAAATCTGTCGGCTGAATGATTCCGCAGTTATCGAAATAGACAGAGTAGTCCAACATTCGCAGGGCATCTTCCAACCTTAAATCTTGCTTTGCATAGCGTTCTTCAAATCGAGAGTTTCGAATTTTGTCCCACAATTGAGCTTGCATTGCAGGATATTCACTCAATCGTTTTGTGTAACTTCCAACGCGAATATAGTCAACTTTATCAAACATTACTGTTTGGTTTGTTGCTTTATAGATAATCAATACACCTACACGCTTTTCCTCTGCCATTTGAACCGTGTGAAATTCAAAATCGGCATTCTTGCTCAAAAGAGAACGAAGCCAGTTTTCCAACTCCTGATTTCCTTTTTTCAGGGTCTGGAGGTCGTAATCTGTTCCAACAATTTCGTGTGTTTCGTCATCAATTCCCCAAAGCATATAGGCGCAACTCTTTTCGTAAAGAGAAGCACTGTTGGCAAGGGCGCTTATATCCTTACCAATCATGTCCGGAGTATAGTTATTGTGTTTAAACTCCAACCACTGTGTTTCTGTTGGAAGTTTGCGCAGTTCATTTACCAGTTTATCAAGATTTTCCATTGCCTAAACACTCCACAATTTCAGCTGAATATAGCTTTTTATAATTATAGCACAAAAAACCGGTAACCCCAAGAAAAATTTGGCGCTTTACAGTACATTCCTATTTTCTCGTTAATGGTGGCTGCCGTATGCGCATACATGGTTGTAATGTGTGTTCTCTGCGACCCGTAATTCAGCTTTTTCCGGTTGCTTTGCCCTTTGCACCTTATCCTGCACCATCTCGCAGTCCATCTCAATGTCAGCACAAGTGGCAATCTCCCGCCGCAGCTCTCTGATGCGGGCTGTGAGCGCCTGTATTTGCCCCGAATAATCGGCAGGGGAAGTTTTATTCTTCCAGCGATAGAGCGCCTTACGCTGCGCCGTAAGGCTGTCGTATTCGGTTTGCAGATTTTCTTTGTAAGTCAGCAGTTCGTCAAGCGTTGTGATTTGCCGTTCCCACAAAAGGTCGCATTGCCGCCGGTAGCGATTGTACTTCAAGAAATCATCGCGCAGCAGGTAATAGCACCGCTTGCCGACTTTGCCTTTATATGCTTTTCTCAGCAATGCACAGTAGCGATAATAGCAAGCCATAAACCCGGTAATTTTGCGGCATTTATAATTCAGCTTATCGCGATACCGTGCGCGGCGGCGAACAGGCACAGGCTGCTCTTTCGGCTTCCGGCGTGGTGGCTCCGGTGCTGTTTGCTGCTTATATTCCTGCTGCATTTCAGGCGGAAGTGTTTGCAGTTCCCGGAAGTACCTCCGCAGCGAATCTTCGCTGAAGTGGGTGCTGACTTTGTCCAATCGGATATTCTTCTGCGCTTCCTTGTGGCGCACGGTCATATGCGCAGTTTTGGGTCCGTATTTCACCGCATACCCCATTTTCTGCAACTCCGCAACAAATCCGGCAAAGCTGTCCGCGGCGGTCATTGCCACTTCCACATCCGTCTTTACCATGCCCCGCAGCGTGGGCGAGCCTTCTTTTTCATGTTTCCACTCGCCGTAGGATTTCCCGTGTCCATCCGTTTCCACAACAGACAGTCGATTTTCGCGGCACAGTTCATCGGAAACAGCTCGGATCCCCTTGTAGTAAGTAGTAAAATCATTGCGGAACATCCGCCCATCCATAAACGAAACCGAGTTTACGACAATATGGTTGTGCAGATGTCCTTTGTCCAGATGGGTACTGACGGTACACTCAAAACGGTCAGCCAGAAACCGCCGGGCGAATTCGCAGCCGATTTCGTGTACCTGATCGGGTGTTGCCTCACTGGGCTTGAAGCTCTGAATAATATGGTAGCCCACATTGCCGCTGTCCAACGGTTTGCCCCAACGCCGCTTTGTTGCCTGCATAAGATAATAGGCGTTTTGCGGGTCGCAGTTAAAGCCGGAAACATAGAGCTGGTGCTCGGTTTTATCGCCGTTCTGCGTGTAGTTCATCAGCCGCTGCATATCTGCGGTGTTCAGATACTCCGTCTTTTGCGGATTGGCGGCGTAATCCAAGCAGCCTTTCAACTGCCCGCGCACCGGCAAAATCTTTGTGATTGCCATTACTGACCCTCCCGCACAAGCTGCCAGATGCGCTGCATTAGTCGGTTTGCCTCAGCAAGCTGGGCGTTTTCGATTTTGCTGGTGCTGTTGGCCAACCGCGTCAGCTGGTTCAAATTGTTTCCGATTGCCGCCACCTGCGCCGCCAAGGCTTTGTAACTGTCCGGCGGGCGTTCGCGTATTGTGCAGCCACTCACCAAGGCTCGGAGAAACGGCTCCATTTTCATGCCCGCTGTATCACATTTGTTTTTCAGTTGGCGGTATTCTTCTTCGGTGAATCGTACCGTTACTTGTTTTTGACGTTTTAACATTTGCTTTCTCCTATCAGGGTCTTAGGGGCTTGCCCCTAACAAGCGGTCGTTATGCTGGCATGACAGCATAATGACGTGCTTGCCGCACTGTCCGGGAACGCTATCACTTTCCCGGTAAAGAGAGTGAATCGCCCGTGTTTTCCTCAGCGTAAATCAGTTCAGCACACACAATTTCTTCGGCCTGTGCTTGCAAACCTTGCATAGCTGCGGCCCATTCCAGCGGGTTACAGCGTTTCACTTCTTCGTTGATTTTGGCTTCTGTTGCCAACACTTTGGTAAGACTTTCAACTTGACGATGTGCCTCGCAGTCGATGTCCGTGAGGTGCTGTGCCAGCGTTCCATCCAACAACATCTGGTCGCGTTCCATTGGTCGATGCTCATCGAGGTATCGCGCCCGCATCATGCCGTATTTTCCAATGGTGTTGTCTGCGATTGGACCGTTTTCCAACTTTGGAATCAGATAGCCGTTTACATTCACATATTCCATTTTCATTGTGTAACCCTTTCATTCTGCAAGCCTTCTGAAAAAGAGAGGTTGTTGTATGGCAAATTTTCTGCGCCGCCCTTTTTTCTTTTTCAGATGGTTTATTTATAGTATTTGATATAGTAATTACTAAGAGTATTTAATTATAGTAATTATAATACTACCTACATTACCGCCACTGCGCTTACCATAGGTGTGGTTACCACCGGTGCGGTTTTGTGGGTGGTGGTCATACCAGTAGGTACATTTTGTAGGGTATGGTTGGCTTTCGTCAGATTGGTGTTACTGATGTTTCCCTGTGCATCGTAATAAATCAGATACACACCGTTCCAACCGTTATTTGAATCACGCAGTTCGTACTCATAGCAGAATCGTCCGTGCTTGGCTGGACGAACGTGCGCAACCAAATAGCCGTTATTTTTCAGCATATCCCATGCGCGGTTAAAGGAGCGCTCGCCCTCAGTGCAGTGGTTCATCAGCCATTGCTTTGTCAGCGGCACTGCGGTATAATCAATACGGGCAGCAATCAAGGCATACAGCCCCTTAGCGCTCATGGATAAACTATCGTTGAACAGCGCCTCATTCTGCACAACAGAATACCCTCGCGTTTTGCGGATAAAAGCGCCACTTTCGGCAGCAGAATTTGTGTTTTTCACGGTAAAATCTCCATACAAAGAAAAAAGATTTGGACTGAAATATAGCCAAATCTTCAAATTCTGTACAAATTTTCAATTTTCCCTGTGTTGTGCCAAAAAGTGTTGCCCGAAAAACGATTGTTGCCCGAATGTTGCCCAAACAGCCACGGGCAACATATAAAACGAAATAAGTCAAAATATCAAAAACAAGCGTAAGAACAGAAAACAGACGTTTCAACGCAAAGCGGAATAAAGAGATATAAGACGAATACCTTGATGTACTTGACTCGAAATGCGATAGGGCGTTTGTAGCGCCGCCAGAGTTCAAATCTCTGATGCTCCGCCAATCAACGATACAACGTGCTTTTTTGAGCACTTTGTACCGTTTTTTTATGCAAAAAACGGAATTTTTGAGTTTGACAATTTCATTAGAGGAGAGAAAACGCCCTGTTTTGGAGAGAAATCACACTTTTTTAAGTGTCATTTTCCGGATTTGAACCCATTCCAAGCCCGTTCAGCATCGCTTCTGCCGAAGAAACCTTGGAAGCGTAGTCCAAATGCGAATAAATATTCGCGGTGGTAGAGAAATCGCTGTGTCCCAGCCACTCCTGAATCATCTTCATCGGGACACCGTTTGCCAAAAGCAAACTGGCGCAAGAGTGGCGCAAATCGTGAAAGCGGATGCGCCGCAGATGATAATTTTGCAAGATAATCTGGAACGAATTGGAGAGATAATCCGGCTTGAGCAGATTGCCCATTGCGTCTACGCAGATGTAGTCTGCGTATTTTTTGTTGTAGCACCTACCGCACAGCTTGCGGTTTTCTTTCTGTTCCTCCTGCAAGGCCAGCAGCCGTTCCCGGAAAACCGGTACAAGCGGCAAGGTGCGCTTGCTGGATTTGGTTTTTGTGCCATTGGATTCTACAAGCACTTCTTTTCCGTCCAACCGAACCGTTGTGACCGTGTGGCAGATTTCAATCGTGTTCTGCTCAAAGTCCACGGCAGCCCATTTCAGCCCTACAACCTCGCTGCGGCGCAGACCATAAAAGGCAGTCAACATAACTGCCACCTCAATTTTACTGCCGCGCACAGCGTCGAACAGCGCGTTCATTTCGTCCTTGCTGTAAAAGTTCCCGGTAAATTCGTTTTTCTTTGGGCGGTCTACCTTGTCGGCAGGGTTCACATCGATCAGGTCTGTTTTCACTGCGTATTTCAAGGCGCGGTGGATAACCGCATGATAGTGAATGACCGTATTGGGCTTCACACGCTCCAACTGTTCCTGATAAAATGCTTGGATATGAACCGCTTTCAGGTCGCCCAGCGTAACGCCGAGATTTCTAAAGTAAGGAATGATCCTGCTGTTCGACAGTTCTTTGTAGCTGGCGTAGGTTGTCAGCTTGACGGTTGCCTTTGCGATTTCCAGCCATTGCACCAGATAATCCGCAAACAGCATGGCTTTGCTGGGCGGACCGTTGGGGTCAACGGGTGGCTCAAAGTCGTCTTGCAGCTCACGCATCATCGCCTCGGCGCGCCGCTTGTTGCCCTTGATGGGCAAGCCCGTGGATTGCCATTTGGTCTTGCGTTTGCCGTCATAAGTTTTGTAGGTTAATACCACATAATAGATACCATTTTTTTCTTGCAGATGCCCTGCGACCATAAATAAATACCTCCTTCGGTTTGGGTCGCCCCCGATCTGCTGTTGACAAGAACAGCATAACGCATCGGCGCAAAACAATCAACACTGTCGATTCTCTGCTCGACAGTGTTGACCGCAAATCTGAAGGTAGGTAAACAGGTGGGCTTTGGGGATGCGATACGAGCGCCCGATTTTCATCGCCGGGATTTTGCCTTCGTGCAGCAGCTTGTACCCCGTTTTGGTGCTGATTCGCAGGGCATCGCACATCTGCTCGATGTTCATCACATCGGGATACTTGCGCAGCATCACACGGTAGGCATCGCGCTGGTTAAATCCTTTGCTGCTTATACAAAACACCTCTTTTTTTGAAAATTTGCGGATTTAATTCCACAAGCATGGCGGTCACTTGTTGAAAACTTGTAGCCGCCACAATCTGGAATCAAATGATATACCCTATTCGACACTACTTCCCGGATATAAAGGGCGAACCACCGGCCCGGCTGCTGGAAATAGCTCCCACTTCCTGTACCACATTGTTGGCAGTACCGCCGACGCCTTGATAGCATCGCCACGGTGTGTATCATGATTGCTGACCCTTCGCTTGAGGTATGTGTTCCACGCCACCTCTCCCGCCTCTGGGGGTGCTCCGCTGCGGTTAGGCAGCCTCATCGCGTCAAAGCCGGGACGCACCTGCCGAAACGCTCCTTGGGTTGCGGCAAGGTCAGTTGTATGTAGCCGGTGATTCGGATATTCGGTTATCAAGGTGCAGAAAAGGGGGAATGAGGGATTTTTTTTCCCTCTATATATGAATATCGCTTTAGGAAGGTAAAAGTTGGAGAAAAATCTGCAATTTTTTCAAAAAAATACCGCCCCATCTCACGATAAGGCGGTAGATTGCGTTATTCTATGCTGCTCCTAAGTTTTTAGATAACAAATCACCATTGGCGGCGTTCTCAAACACTTCAAAAGCATCTTGTAGTTCTTCCAATCACAGCTGGTGCGTCTCTTTCCAGAGTATTTGTTTTCCGCGACATCATTTAGCATCATCAGAATAAAACCCGATGGCCTTTTGCAAAGCCAAGAAATGCTTTCCTGTGTATTTGATTGCCCTGTGCTCTCCTTGCATTTCTATCCTACAGGTAATCAAATTCTCGTCATTTTCTTTCACATGGTAATCTTGTATCATCGAAATAAGCTCAGACAGATTCTTCTTTCCGTAAATAAATCAGCGACGATGTTTTGCTTTTGAGGCATCGGGCGGACAGACGAAGCCAGACTCGCCGCCTACTCCGCGCAGAGCTCCGCCACCAGAGCGTCCATCTGCGCTTCGCTGGTTTGGTTCAGTGCGCCGCGCAGCGATACATCTGTTTCACACAGTCGGAGTTCCTTCATCTTTTCCAACTCGGCGCGCATCAGCCGCGCGGCAGCAGGGGCCCATGAGCCGTTTTCCATGAGGCCGATCCGGCGGTTTCGGAATTCCTTTGTCTGTAAATGATCCAAAAAGGCCTTCATGGGCGGGAACAGTCCTCCGTCATAAGTGGAGCAGGCCAACACCAGTTTCCCACAGTAGAATGCGCTGGTCACGGCATAGGAAAGATCTGTTGCCGTCAGATCGCACATGGTGACTTGCGCACCTTTTCCCTTCAGCTTGCTCTTGAGGGCCTCCGATGCATATGCGGTATTTCCATGGATGGATGCGTGAGCGATCAGGATGCCCTCCGGTTTTTCCGGTTTCCATTGAGACCAGAGATCATAGAGCCGCAGATACTCCCCCAAGTCTTCTGTGAGCATGGGGCCATGGAGCGGGCAAATCGTTTTGATCTCCAGCGCGGAGATTTTTTTCAGCAGCGCCTGCACCTGTGCGCCATACTTTCCGACGATGTTGTAATAATACCGCCGGGCCTGCGGCGCCCAGGGGGCACGGGCAGTCCGTTCCAGTGAACCGAAGCGGCCGAAGGCATCCGCCGAGAACAGGATCTTTTCCTCCTCTTCATACGCTGCCATCACCTCCGGCCAGTGTACCATCGGCGCCAGCAGAAAGCGCAGCCGGTGCAAA
>OJAC01000090.1_pt1 | contig 83622 bp, 122 predicted proteins | sample 1588701 | NCBI WGS metagenome assembly OJAC01 (sample SAMN03283256) | human gut metagenome | biome: human-associated habitat; material: feces | host: Homo sapiens | place: USA | collected 2013 | reverse complement strand
CAGTGATGGAAACACCTACGTTCTCATGATGCATGATTGCAACACCTTCCTGAACATCATCAGCACCGTAACATTTTACAGTTGCACGAAGTCCGTTAGAGTATGCTTTTTCGTACTCAATGTTAAGCTTTGCAGCCTTGTAATCATACTTTGTCTCTACGAATGTAAATCCGTTGATACGGGAAATGATCTGTGCTGCGTCTTTTCCAAGACCATTTAAGATAACACGAAGAGGTTTCTGACGAACCTTGTTTGCCTTCTCAGCGATACCGATTGCACCCTCAGCAGCTGCAAATGACTCATGTCCAGCTAAGAAACAGAAGCACTCTGTCTCCTCCTCAAGGAGCATCTTACCAAGGTTACCATGTCCTAAACCTACTTTACGATGATCTGCAACAGATCCAGGAATACAGAATGCCTGAAGTCCTTCACCGATTGCTGCGGCAGCATCAGCAGCTCTCTTGCATCCCTTCTTGATTGCGATTGCAGCACCTACAGTGTAAGCCCAGCAAGCGTTCTCGAAACAAATTGGCTGAATCTTCTTAACCTGATCGTAAACGTTCAGTCCAGCGTCCTTTGTAATCTTTTCAGCTTCTTCGATAGAGCTGATACCATAGCTGTTTAAAACAGCGTTAATCTGGTCAATTCTTCTTTCATATCCTTCAAATAATGATGCCATTATATCGTTCTCCTTTCCAATTATTCCTGACGTGGATCGATAATCTTAACTGCATCGTCCACACGGCCATACTGACCCTTGGCTTTCTCCCAAGCTGTGTTAGGATCATCACCCTTCTTAATGAAGTCAGTCATCTTTCCAAGAGAAACGAACTGGTAACCAATTACCTCGTTATTCTCGTCAAGAGCGATACCTGTAACATATCCTTCAGCCATCTCAAGGTAACGAACACCCTTCTCTTTTGTTGCATACATAGTACCAACCTGAGAACGAAGTCCCTTTCCTAAATCTTCCAGACCAGCACCTACAGCAAGTCCGTCATCAGAGAATGCAGACTGTGTACGTCCATATACGATCTGTAAGAAAAGTTCTCTCATAGCTGTGTTGATAGCATCACAAACTAAGTCTGTATTTAAAGCTTCCAGAATTGTCTTACCCTGTAAAACTTCTGCAGCCATGGCAGCTGAATGAGTCATACCAGAGCAACCGATTGTCTCAACTAATGCTTCCTCAATGATACCGTTCTTTACGTTAAGAGAAAGCTTGCAGGCACCCTGCTGTGGTGCACACCAGCCGACACCGTGTGTAAATCCTGAAATGTCCTCAATTTTCTTGGAATGAACCCACTTTCCCTCTTCCGGGATAGGAGCTGGCTCATGCTTTGCGCCCTTTGCTACAGGACACATGTTTTCAACTTCCTTTGTGTAAATCATCTTAAGACTCCTTTCGCATGTTAATTGTAGATAAACTCGTTATCATTCGACATACCGCTAATATTTTTGCATATTTTTTTCCTAAAGTCTAGTGCAAATTCGCACTTTTTTAGATACAACTACTATTTTTCTTTTTTTGCCACAATATGGTCTGCATCCTTGTAGATATGGTTTGCCGGAATCACTCCGCGGACAGAAGAAAGCGGATAGACATTACAATTCGGGCAGATAACCGTACCCGGATTTAAAACGGAGTTGCATCCTACCTCTACGTGATCCCCGAGCATAGCTCCAAATTTCTTAAGTCCTGTTTCAATTTCTTCACCGGAATCTCTGCTGTCCTTTACAACCACAAGTGTTTTATCCGATTTTACATTGGAGGTAATTGAACCGGCTCCCATATGGGACTTGTAACCGAGAATGGAATCCCCGACGTAATTGTAATGTGGTACCTGTACCGTGTTAAAAATGATATCATTTTTGATCTCCGTGGAATTTCCGACAACCGATCTTTTTCCAATGATCGCACTCCCGCGGATAAATGCACAGTGACGGATCTCGGCATCTTCATCAATAATCAGCGGTCCGTTCAGGCATGCAGTAGGCGCAACGGTTGCACTCTTTGCCACCCAGATATTTTCTCCACGTTTCTCATAAATTTCCGGATCGAGTGTCGGACCGAGCTTTTTGATAAAATCGCTGATTCCTTTTAATGCTTCCCACGGATATGTAAACTGTGAAAGATACTCTCCTGCAATAGACTGTGACAAATCATACATGTTTTTGATTTTTGCGTTTTCCATTTTTTAATCTCCTTACATTTTAATTTTCATGATTACTGATCGTTTTTCTTCCAGACTCTTCCGTTTCCTCCAAAGCCGTTGTTTCCTCTGCGGCTGCTGCTTCCTTCGGCGGTGCCTCCCCCGGATTATCAAAATCAAACGAAATCTGATCATTTTCATATTTCAGGCAGGTGTCAAATGTATTGCCTGCCTTTGAGGTAAATCCGGCAATCTTCTGCTTCGTCTTTCCGGTCGTCAGCAGTTCTTTCATCACTTCTTCGGAAAGTTCCACCTTAGCAACGGTATGCCAGATCTTAAATCCGCACACACATTCATACCTCCACTGCGTCTTCATCAGCATTTTGCCGCATTTCGGACACGGCACGGTTGTCTCTTCCGGTTTCGGTTTCTCCGGAAAATCAAATGCGATCTCCCCTTCTTCCGTCAGTTTCAGCGGCGCATCAAATTTCATACCGGTCTTTGCCACAAATCCCGAAATTACCTCTGTCTTCTTTTTCGTCAGAAGCTCTTTCACCTGCGCTTCTTTCAGCCGGACACTTGCGATACTTCCAATCATAAAGCTGCAGCTTTCCTTATCATCTTTTTTATGATTGACACACATAAATCCAAACGGTGCCACTACAATATCCCCACCACACTTCGGGCACTTCACATCTTTGACTTTCTTTGGCTCTACATTGTCAAAATCAAATTTCAGCCCGGTTACTTTCCCGTTTTCATCTTTTGCGAGAGCTACGCGCGCATCAAATTTCTTCCCTGTTTTTGACTTAAACCCACGCATGGTTTCCGTAATGCCATCGTTTAAAAGCTGCCGGACCTGTGCTTCCGTAAAAGATTTCTCTGCCATCTTCCCAATGGAAAACCTGCAGCTGTTTTCATCGCCCGGCTTATAGTTAGCACATCCATAACCAAAAGAGGTCGCAATGATCTCACCCCCACAGAGCGGACACTTTACATCGCGGATCACTTTCTGTTCCACGCTGTCAAAATCAAATACGATATTCGTCTTTCCCTCTTCGGATTTCTCCAGTTTCAGGCAGGCGTCAAATTTTTTACCGGTTTTCGATTTAAAACCGCGCAGGGTATCTGTGTGACCATCCATCAGGAGCTGCTTTACCGCAGTAACCGGCAGGGTTTTTCCAGCGATTGTTCCAATGGAAAACCGGCAGCTGTTCTCATCGTCCGGTGAAAAGTTCACACATCCATAGCCGAAAGATGTCTTTTTAATCTGTCCGCCACATACTGGGCACTTTACCTCCGAAATAATTTCCGGTTCTACGTCTGAAAAATCAAATGCAATATTAACTTTTCCATTTTCGTCTTTATTTACCTTGAGTTTTGCATCGAACCGTTTGCCTGCCTTGGATTTAAACCCGCGAATGGTCTGGGTATGCCCCTGTTCGATAAGTTCTTTTACCTGTTCCTCACTCAGCTGAACACCTGCAATTTCGCCAATATTAAAATTACATCCAGATTTATCATTCTTGTAATTTGCACATCCATAGCCAAATGGCGTGGTTACAAGTTCTCCACCGCATGCTGGGCATCTGACACCGATCTTTCTTCTCGCACCGGCACCTCTTGCATGTTTCCCGGCAAAATTACTGATACGTTCCGCAAGCGGTTCCCGCAGATCCTGTCCGATCATCTTTTCCGTTTCGGTCCGGATGAAATCTTCCAGTTTCGTCCGGTAATCCCAGAAATCCACGGTTCCCTGTGTAATTCCATCAAGTCCCTTTTCCCAGGAAGCTGTCATCTTCGGGTTCAAAAGTGCCGGGACGGTCATGCTCACCACCTCAAATACCATCTCCCCGAGATTTTCCGGTGTGAGCACCTGCGTCCGTTTATTCAGATTGAGATAATGGATACGGACCAGTTTCTTGATAATTTCCGCACGGGTGGCCGAGGTACCGATTCCCGAACCTTTGATCTGTTCCCGAAGCTCTTCATCCTCAATCAGCTGTCCTGCATTTTCCATGGCAAGCACCATGGAACCAGAGGTGTACCTCTTCGGTGGTGAAGTTTTTCCCTCTTTCACCTCATATCCATCCACGGAAATCTCATCGCCCTTTTTCAGCCGGTCTGCCAGATGCAACAGTTCCTTTGGATCCGTATCTTCTTCCTCTTTCTTTGGAACCCCCGCAATTTCTAAATAACCAGGTGTCTTTAACACACGTGCAGACGCATAAAAACGTTCCTTCTTTTCCCCCACATCCACAGCAACCGTCATTTTTACATTCTGATATTCTGCCGCCGGATAAAACACACTGAGAAATCTTCGCACAATCAGATCAAATACCGATTTCTGCAGAGCATTCAGTTTCCCAAGCTCCGTGAGCTGACCGGTCGGAATGATCGCATAGTGGTCTGTCACTTTAGCATCATCGGTATACTGCGTTCCTGCAATATTTCCATACAGCTTTCTGTCGAGAATCTGCTCCACAAAATCCGAAGTCGGCTCATATCCCCGCAGAGGGCTGATATTTTTATGAATTTCCTTTGCCACCGGAGTAGAAAGCACACGCGCATCGGTACGCGGATACGTTGTCAGTTTCCGTTCATACAGATCCTGCGCCACCTGTAAGGTTTCATCCGGGCTGATCTTGAATCGTTTTGCACATTCTGCCTGCAGCTCTGCCAGATTAAACAGTAACGGCGCCCGTTTTCTGGAAATATTCTTTTCCATGGATTCCACAATCGCAGAATGTCCCTGCACGCGGTCAATCAATGCCAGTGCATCCTTCTTTTCCCGAAATCCGTTTTCCTTATACAAAAGCGGCGATGCAAAGTACCCTGATCCCTCGACGGCTTTCCACTCGCCCTGAACATGTGCATCTGTAAAATTTCCGACAACACGGTAAAACGGTGTCTCCTTAAAATTGCGGATCTCGCGCTCACGGATCACGACCATCCCAAGCACACAGGTCATCACGCGCCCGACCGCAATAGCGGTGTAGGAACGTGTTCCCGCCGCATTGTTTAACAACCCTCCATATTTTACCGACATTACACGGGAAAAATTAATGCCCATGGCATAATCTTCAATGGTACGCATAATACCGGATTTTCCGAGATTTTCATAGGCAGACATCGGTTTTGCTTCCCGGATTCCCCGTTGGATCTCTTCCTCTGTCTGGGAATCAATCCAGACCCGGAGTTCCTCCATGCCATCTCGCACACCGCCGAAATTGCGGATATTTTCCTCAATCGTCTGTCCTTCTTTTCCGGCATCTCCTGCCCAGTAGACACGGTCGATATCCTCGCGCATCAACATTCCGTGAACCACATCATACTGCCGGCTGACATCTTTGATCACATCATATTTATATTCTTTTGGAAGAAATGGCAGATCTTCCAGTTTCCACTTTTTGTATTTTATATCATAACTTTCCGGATATACCATGGCTACCAGATGTCCCACGCACCAGGTGATCACATATTTCTGGTTTTCCAGATAGCCATCTCTGCGGCCCCCGCTTACCCCGAGAACTTTTGCAAATTCCTGGGCAACCGACGGTTTCTCCGTTATGATCAGTGACTTTCCCATCTTCTATCCCCTATTGGCAAACTTTTTCTATAATTCGTTCATATCAATCAGCTCAAACCGGTCATCCGTTTTGGCATGCTCCGCCAGCATCGGTTCAAACCGGGTTGCAGAGAATAAAAAGATATGTTCCGAACGGATTTTTGCCTTTTCCATGTTCTGATACAGTTCCTCGCACATCTGCGATGTCAGCTGTGGCTGATCCCAGTTACATAGTCCCACAATATTTCTGCGGTCTGTGCTCTGGGCAATAATATCAATGTTTCCTGTCTTTCCAACCCAGGTTCCGATCTTATGAACTGGAAACGGCATGCGTCCCATCTGATTCAAAAGCATCATATACTCCATGCAGACATTCCGGAAATAACGTTTCAGATACGTGCCAAGTTCCGGTGCAATGTAGCGGTCGTAAAATTCATGCGGTTTCAGCAGATAAAGATCCGACATGTGGGGAAATATAAATTTAAACCAGAAATTAATAAATGTATCTTTGATCTGGTATACCCCTTTTTTGGCATTCTCCCAGCCACCGGTCTGAAATGACTGCACTTTCTCTACAATATCAAAATGGCTGAGATTTTTCATATAAACACTGATCTTTGCACGGGAATATCCGGTTTTCAAATACAGGTCATTCAGTTTATTATATCCCTGTGCAATTGCAGATAAAATTGTGTTATAGACGGAAAGTTCACGCAGTTCTGCCGAAATTTTCTGTTCTGCCATATGAAACAGATATCCGCCCTCCGTCAGCACAAGCCGGTAAATATTCTCCCTGTATGAAATTTCCGGATTCCAGGCTTCCATATATCCCGGCACCCCGCCGATCGATCCATAAATACGGATACAGTCGCTAACCGAAAGTGCCGGAAATGTCCGGACAACTTCCAGGAAATTCAGATCTTCCACTTTATGCAGTACATCAATACGACGGAATCCGTCCCCGAACGCATCTTTTGCATCCTGCGTGGCCCATACAATGGAAGAAGACGCCAGAATGATCATTACCGGTCCCGGATAAAGCCTTTTCATCTTCAGTTTTAAAATACTTTTGACAAATTCCGGATCTCTTTTAATTGCATACTGTGCCTCATCAATCACAATCACCAGTTTTGATGCATCTCCGCTTTTTACCCGGTTAAAAAATTCATCATAGGAATATCTGCTCAACTTCATCTGAAAAGCATTTTGAATTTCTTCTCCCATTTTCTGCATCTGTTCCTGTGCGGAAAGCTGTCTGCATCGATAATAAAAATACTTTTTCCCCACACAGAATTCTTTGATCAGCTGTTCTTTTCGGCAGTCCATTCCGCCATACAAAAGCATCAGCTGGTTTCCTGATTTTTCATACCAGCCTTCCAGTTCTTTGAGATCTGTTTTTTTTGCGTTCATCCCGATTCCTCCGTACAAAATTCCTTCTGCTAAAAGAAATTATATCACTGATTAATATCTCTCACAAGGTTTTCGGCAAAAAGAAAGAAGTGCAGTTTTTGCACTTCTCTCCAAAATCCGTATTTCAATTTAATACTTATTTCTTTGTGATATATCCCTGTGCCTTTAACAGCTCTGCACATAAAACTGCACCACCGGCTGCACCACGAACGGTATTGTGAGATAATCCAACGAATTTCCAGTCATATACGGTATCCTCTCTCAGACGTCCGACAGAGATTCCCATACCATGTTCAAAGTTTACATCCAGGCTGACCTGCGGACGGTTGTCCTCTTCTAAGTACTGGATGAAATGTTCCGGTGCACTCGGAAGCTTCAGTTCCTGTGGCACACCACTGTAATTCTTCAGTGCTTCGATCAGCTGCTCTTTGGTAGGTTTCTTCTTGAATTTAACAAATACAGCTGCTGTATGTCCGTTTAATACCGGCACACGGATACACTGGCAGGTAATGACTGGTGAAGTTGCAGGAACAATCTGCTTCTTCTCATCATCTACATGCCCCCAGATACGCAGAGGCTCTTTCTCAGACTTTTCTTCCTCACCACCGATGTATGGAATAATGTTTCCAAGCATCTCTGGCCAGTCCTTGAACGTCTTTCCTGCTCCGGAAATAGCCTGATAGGTAGTGGCAACTACTTCATACGGCTCAAACTCTTTCCATGCAGTCAGAACCGGTGCATAACTCTGGATGGAGCAGTTTGGCTTTACTGCTACGAAACCGCGCTTTGTACCAAGACGCTCTTTCTGATACTTGATAACTTCCATGTGCTGTGGATTGATTTCCGGAACTACCATCGGCACATCCGGTGTCCAGCGGTGAGCACTGTTGTTGGAAACAACCGGTGTCTCTGTCTTTGCGTAATCTTCCTCGATCTTTTTGATCTCTTCTTTGGTCATGTCTACAGCAGAAAATACAAAGTCGACCTGAGAAGCTACCTGCTCTACCTCATTTACATTCATTACTACAATATTCTTTACAGCTTCCGGCATTGGAGTATCCATTTTCCAACGATCTCCTACTGCCTGCTCATAAGTCTTTCCTGCACTTCTTGGGCTTGCTGCAATCGTGGTAACCTCAAACCATGGATGATTCTCCAGCAAAGAGATAAATCTCTGTCCTACCATACCTGTTCCGCCAAGGATACCAACTTTTAACTTCTCACTCATTTTTCCAATCTCCTCTGTTCTTTTCTTTATACGCGGACACCTGTCTTTTACAGAAAAACATTTTTGTTTTTTGTCCGTGTTACACGAACATGTGTCTTTATAGGAAATATATTACTTGAAACCAGGTAAAATTACAAGGAACAAATTGTCCTAAATAAATAAAATATTCCTCAAATATATGTAGGACTTGCACAATCTGAAATATCGACTAAGCGGTATTTCATGCAATATATCAGAGATGTACCGCAATTACGTACATCGCATCGACAAGCGACTCTGCATGCGATGTGCTCCTTTTGTCTCATTTTTTCTCCAGATATGCCTCTTCGATTGCGATCACTTTCTTCATCGCCTCTTCCCCTGGTGCACCGATCGTCAGACGCTTGTTGACACAGGTTTCCATGGAGATTGCATCATAGACATCCTCCTCAAATACCGGAGAAAACTGTTTTAATTCTTCCAGACTCATATCGTCAATCGGCATCTGTTTGTCCAGACAGTACAAAACAATACGTCCGATAATTCCATGCGCATCGCGGAACGGAACCCCGTGATTTACAAGATAATCGGCAGCATCCGTCGCGTTGGTAAAGCCGTGTGCGGCACTCTTTCTCATAACATCCTTATTGAATTTCATGGTATCAAGCATACCCGTGAATAACACAATACAGCCTTTCGTTGTGTCGATGGCATCAAAGGAAAGTTCCTTGTCTTCCTGCATGTCTTTATTGTAAGCAAGCGGAATCCCCTTCATCGTGGTCAGAAGCGACATGAGCGCGCCATACACACGCCCGGTCTTGCCTCGGACAAGTTCTGCAATATCCGGATTTTTCTTCTGTGGCATGATACTGCTTCCGGTACTGTATGCATCATCAATCTCTACAAATTTGTATTCGTTGGAATTCCAGATGATGATTTCCTCGGAGAAGCGGCTTAAATGCATCATAATGGTTGCCATGGCAGACAGATATTCGATCAGGTAATCGCGGTCGGAAACACCGTCCATACTGTTTAAGGTCGGTCCGTAAAAGTCAAGAAGCTCTGCAGTATATTCGCGGTCAAGCGGATAGGTTGTTCCTGCCAGTGCGCCGGAACCGAGCGGGCAGTAATTCATGCGCTCGTAAATATCGTGCATACGGGAACGGTCACGCTTAAACATTTCAAAGTACGCCCCCATATGATGTGCGAGTGTGATCGGCTGCGCTTTCTGCAAATGGGTAAATCCTGGCATAATCGTCTGCGTATTTTCTTTCATAATGCGAAGCAGTACCTGCAGCAGCTGTTCCAGCAGTTCATCCGTCTCAAGAACCTGCTGCCGGGTATACAGACGCATGTCCAGTGCCACCTGATCATTTCTGCTTCGTCCGGTATGCAGTTTCTTTCCGGTATCTCCCAGACGGTCAATAAGGTTTGCTTCCACAAAACTGTGAATATCCTCATATTCCGAAGTGATGGCAAGCTTTCCGCTCTCCACATCCGCAAGAATTTCCTGTAAACAGGAAACAATCGCCTGCATCTCTTCCTGTGTCAGAATGCCCTGCTTTCCAAGCATACGCACATGTGCAATGGAACCCTCAATATCCTGCTTGTAAAATTTCTGATCAAACGAAATGGATGCATTAAAATTGTAAACCAGCTGGTCTGTCTCCTTCGTAAATCTTCCGCCCCATAACTGTGCCATATCTAAATTCCTCTCTTTCTTAAATTCTTTGTTTTATTTTTATAAAATCTGTTCTTCCTGCTGTCTGCGCAGTACGATTTCACGGTCGCGGTCACGCTTGGAATACACACACCCACAGTAGTACTGCCGGTACATGTGATACTCCTTAGAAATTTCGGTCGACTTTTTATAGCCTTCCTTCTTTTTAAAATCCGAAAACAGATAACGGACACCAAAGGTATCTGCCAGTTCTGCTCCGATCTGATTTAACTTTTCCGCATTTTTCAGCGGACTGATGGATAGTGTTGTCGTAAAGAAATCAAATCCGTGCGCTTTTGCATAGGACGCAGCCTCGGAAAGCCGCAGCCGGTAACAGGCAAAACAGCGCTCTCCCCCTTCCGGGATCTCTTCCATGCCCTTTGCCATATCGTAAAACCGCTGTGTATCGTATGCACCTTCCACAAAAGTAACCGGATATTTTGTAGGAAACTCAGCAATAAAACGTTCCTGCTCCTTTGCCCGCATATGATATTCTTCCGGCGGATAAATATTGGGATTGTAATAAAATACCGTTACATGGAAATGTTCTGCAAGACATGCAATACAATAAGAACTGCACGGTGCACAACAGCTGTGCAAAAGGAGGCTTGGAGCCTCCCCTGCCGTACAGTTTTCACGGATCAGATCTTCCATTATTTTCTGATAATTTTTTTTATTCATCTTTCATCTGTATACATCTGATTAAAAATTTCTTTTCCGGTCTGCGTCCGGAAAATTTGCTGATATGCCTGTTCAATTCCGTGACGATTGACGTCATCTTCATATAAATTGACCAGAAAATCTGCCTCCACCAGAATCTGATAATCCAGTCCTTCGATATTATCATATGTATGATGATGTCCGATCAGATAGCAGATACGGTCGATCAGATAATTTTCAATTCCCACATCGGAAAGCATTCTCTGTGCCACAATCGGTCCTTCCTGCTCCTGCAGCTTTCCGTCACACCGTCCATACTTTTCTTCTGCCGGACGGATTCCAATGTCATGGGTATAAGCGGCTGCTTCCAATATAAAAAGGGATGTCTCGTCAAGCCCTTCTTTTGTTCCGATGATTCTTGCGAAACTATGCACTTTCATGAAATGCTGAATCCGTTTCGGATCTCCGGAAAAAAAGGCGATCATCTGTAAAAACAGCTCATCCAGCTGTTGCCTGCTGTAATAACTACTGTCACTACTGTCCATTGTGTGTTTCTCCTTTATCTAACATCTGCAGTGCAAACGTCGCTGCAATGTAAACAACTGCACATAAAATAATCAATACTGTTTTTTTCCCGGCAACACCGGCACAAAGTTCTGCCAGAATAAGAAGTCCATGCACCCAGAGTTCCGCATGATGCAGCATCACTGCAATAACTGCCTCAATGATAACAAGCAGACACATAGGAACTACCGGAACGTTAAGGACTCTCACCCCTACAATCACCATAATTGCAACAATTGCTGCAAAGGCCAGTAATGTCGGTACCTGAAACGTCTTTTTGTTCTTGTCCATTTTTTACCTCAACCTTTATTCTTATTTTCTTTGTCTGCGCCCATTATACCAATTTCATGCCTAAGAAACAAGCACTTTTTAAAGTAAAAAAGACACGTTTTGTATCGGATACCCGATACAAAACGTGTCTGAAACGAAGCCAATAAGGGGACTCGAACCCTTGCACAAAGCATCAACTTTTCAGTGTTTATGCGGCTTGTAGCGTTTTTACTTTGATTACTTTTGATTACTTTTTTCAAAATAGTAATCAAACGACTAACTTGTTCGTGCTTTGAAGTCTGGTATACTACTTAAAATATCTGACTTTTTCTCGATAGATCTGCGGTTTCTGTGGTAATGTTCCTCTGTAGTTCCTAGGCTTGCGTGCCCCATCTGACCAAGGATCAACCGCTCGTCAATATTGTTGTCAAGAAGGATGGTTCCGTATGTCTTTCGGATCTTATGTGGAGACTTTCGATAGATTCCTAACTTATCGCACAATCTCTGTAATCGCATTCTTACACAATTCGCATTCAAGCGCTCTCCATTTTCTTTAATGAACACAAATTCTTCAAATGGATTCGTTTTTCTGATCCTATCACACAACCACTCGTAGTCCTTTGGGATGATAATTGTTCTCGCCCCAGCTCTCGTCTTTGGGAAATCCTTTATCGCAACCGTATATTTTGCATCATCCTCTCCACGATACCTTGTTTCGGTTCGCCGAACCTTGACCGTATTACCGTCAAAATCATCATGTTTTAGGCACACAACCTCTCCGATTCTCATTCCTGTCACGAACATTAGAAGTATTGCTATGTTTGATAAATCAAGGTTGCATTCCAAATATTTAATCATAATATCAGTTTCATTCTCGTCAAAAACCTCTTCGTAATCTTCCTTGATCGTTCGTTTGAAATCGGAATCAGATGTATCAAGCTCCTCAAACAATTCTTCAACATTAAAATCAATCAACTTCCGCTTTTTGGCTCGTTTCAGAAACCCTTTGGTTATCCCTTTTAGTCCGGAAAACGCCTTTGCCGTCAAGTTAAACTTCGGAATCTGTTCTTCTAGGAAATCTCCCCATTCATCTTCCGATATTGATTTTATGTGCCTTTTACCCATTTGTTTAAAGTGCCTTTGATAAAAGTTGCGATTCCTTTGGTGCGTTGCATTTCCAATCTTGTTCAGTGCCAACCGCCTGTCGTTCCACTCTTCAAACACTTCATCAATGGTTGGATTTTCTTCTTGAATCTGTAAATAATCGATAACCTCATTTTCAATATCGACCCTATCTTTTTTCTTAAGTAGCTTTCTCCCTTTCTCCTTGCATGGAATATAGGTTCTCCAATACCCATCTTTCCCTTCCCATATATCATATGGGTGTTTCTTTAGTATCTTTTCTCTTTTGTTCATTTCAACTTGTTCTTGCACAAGTGCTATGTCGAGAATACCACTATCAACGGCATATTTCAACAGTTCTTTTTCATCCAATCAAATACCCCCGTTCTTTCTATTTTATCTTTTATATCTCTCACTCTGTACTCTATCGTTCTTAGTGATAGATTTTCTTTTGTGGATATTTGCTTTTGTGAAAAACCACGGCAGAGAAGAGAGAAAATCCTCTCCTCTTCTTCCGTGAAATTGGCATTTTCTTTGATTTGTTCAAGTTCTGGCTTAATGAATTTTGTAAATTTCATAAGCCATTTCTCCTTATTTTATTGGTTGATATTTAAGTTTTTAAACATAGCACACATAACATCTACGACAATACTGTTTCCGAATTGCTTATACAACTGCGTATTACTGTTTACTGCTGCCATTTTGTCAATATCTTCATCAGATACACCCATCAGCCGTCCGCACTCTCTCGGTGTTAGCTTTCTGATACGATATTGTGTAGCTATATGGCTATTTGCATATCCGTGTGTGCCAGCTACAAGATCAGATATGCCGTTATCAGAAATAACTGTACCGCATTGGGATCCATTGCTTGATATTTGACCGACTTTTTGGATATTATTTTCAAGTAATAAATTGTCTTTTTGCACACTCGTTAAGCAATTACTTGTACCTTGCATATTTACCTCTAATCTCTGTCCTGTCGGGCTTCCCGCAGTTCTATCTGACGGATTATCGGGATTTCTGCCACGCATAGCAACTATCTGACTTTCGGTACATATTTTAATCTGTTGTGTACTGCCACCCTCAACTGTTGTGATGTTAGGACAAAGTGCATTTTCATCATATACTGTGTTTGATTGGTGCTTACCTGTGCCATTATCCATAAATCCCAACTGTTTTACTTCAAGTATTTTAGGCTCTTGATTTCCACCTTGCATTGCACTCAATGTTGGACTACACCCCCCCCTACATCATAAATTCTGTTGGTACTCTCAAATTTTGCTTCAAGAGAACCTATTGCATTTACATCTGCCATAATTACTCCTAAATCGTGGTTTTCAGCCTTTACGCATCTTGCAATCGGATATACACCTCTTTGAAAATCTGCTGTCACTCCGGTGTATATGCTACCTATTACTTCCATTCAATCACTCCATTCATAGATTGATTTCCAAAACCTTTATAATCCCTTGCCATAAGAGTCGTTGCAATATCAATCTGCTTTTCAATCTGAGTTGCTTGATTGCTTAACAACAAGGTTTCCGTCTGACCGCAAGTTTGATATTCCGCAGTCATATTTTGCCTTGATACAGTTTGCGACTTCTCTTTGCTGCGGTTTATTGATTGTTCCGTCAACGCAAGTCTGTCTGTCTGTCTGTATGTCTGTATGTCTGTATGTCTGTATGTCAAGATTGTGTTGTGGTAATGTGCCGTTGTCAATAAGCTGTTTTATAAGCTTGTCAGCCTTTTCATTGTTGATGTAATACTTTTCATCTACATTATCCTCAAGATAGTCTTTCAACTTCTTTTCAAGTGGTACAGGCTGCGGAAAATCATATGAGTAATTGCCAAGGAACGAAAACATAAAGCATCTGTTTCTGTTCTGTGCCACTCCATAATTTTTAGCATTCAAATCTTGCCAATAATTTGTGTACCCTAAACTTTCCAGGGAACCCAACCACTTCTCAAAATCATTGATGTTTTTCTTGCCGTGTACTTGTGGCACGTTCTCCATGAACAAAATCTGTGGTAATTCTCCGTTACTATCTCTAATTTCTGTTAGTATTCTCTCAACTTCCCACAACAGACCGCTTCTTGTACCACTTCCCTTAGACATTCCAGCTTGTTTCCCGGCAACTGATAAATCTGTGCAAGGAAACGAGTAAGTAAGTAGGTAAGTAAAGGTTTCTGTGCCGCAAATATTCAAATCTTCTGCATGAACCTTTGTTATGTCCATTGTGGGGAAATCCGTACCATGTACTGCGTTATAGCTTGCAATAGCGTACTTATCAAACTCAACAACTCTGTAATGTTCAAACTTAGCGCCTATTCTCTTTAGTGCCATTGCGTGACTGCCGTAGCCTGCGAATAATTCTATCAATCGGATAGGCTTTGTTATGCTGATCGGTTCTCTCGTGAAGTCAAATATAGACATCTGATTATCACAAGAATAATTTTCAAAATTCATAAAATCTACCAAAAGGAAACCTCGGTTTTATGTGCGCACAACCTATTCCTTTCTTTGATTTTCGGTTAGTTGTTATATCTTTTTCTTAATGTATTCTGCACCTTATCCATTCCCTTAATTCCACCGACAATAAAAGCTATTTCTGCTCTATTTTCTGTCGCTTTTGTTTCTGCTTCCATGTCGTGCAGTCCGTATTCAGTCTGAATAATTTCATTTGCAGTAATTCTTTTTAATATTTCTTCACATTTCTTCTTGCTTAAAATCTTCACTCTGAATCACCCTTTCTTTTTCTTCTTAGACTTAAACTTAAAAACATCATTTTTCTGACGGCTTACCATGCTACGATAGCCGTTCATTTTACTAGTCCTGCTCTTGCTCATACCTCACACTCCTTTCGGTTTTTCACACCGCTCAAATTCGATCACCCATACCCACGGGTTTGCATCCCAACTGTAACGATCAAGATCAGATTTCTTGATGGTTGAATCCCAAAGGTCATGAAACATACCTTTTACGAACTCGTCTCCGACGTATTTTAAATGTTCTTCTTCAATTCCTTCTTTCACACACCCTTTTCCGTCAATATCCTGCAACCGCTCCACTCTCACATCCGTAACCTTCAGCCAGATACGCGCTGCTTCTTTCGGCATATGAATGGACGGACGGTATATCAGTTTTGATGATTCCTTAAATGTAGGCAAGTCTGCCAGCTTATCATCAGCCCTGTAAATATATGTTCCATCTTCATATCCTTCGCTCCATGTTTCTCTCACGTACAGTATATCGTCCGTGTGATATGGCGGATTCCATCGTTTGCTTAATTCCTCATCCTTTATATTTTCCGGAAGCTTATATTCTTCGCCCCAAAGTTTGTGTGCTCCCCTGTTTGGATATGTCCATTTTCCTATACAATCCTTGTGGCTACCTGCATATGTATAACATAGCCCTGATTGTGGTTGTGGCTTTATCACACGTCTGGTGCAAGTCTTCCGTCCGTCCAGAATTGCCCGAACCATCTCGGTGTTAAATAAAATTGGTTTAATCGCCATCTGTTTCACCACCTTCCCATCATGTCCGGTGAATTCCACCATGATTTTTCAACTTCTAACTTTTCAACTTTCGCTTTAAGTTGTTTATTTTCCGCTTTCAGGTCTTTGTTTTCCGTCAAAATCTTTTGCAATTCGCAAGTATTTTTGTACTCACATTTTTCGTCAGCAGAATACTCCGTGCACATTTCACATAATTTTTTGCTTGTCACTCTACTCCACCGCCTTTCACAATCTCGATTGCTTTATGTACGCATTCTTCTATGCACTTTTCATATGGAGTGTTTTTATAATAGTGTGTTTCTTCATTTCCATAGTCTTCCAACTGCTCCACAACCTTGTCCGGATCGTAGGCAGTCGGCTGTGCATCTATCACGCTTGCCAATGTTGCCAAACTCACTCTCCTAAAATCATCATCAGATTTACTCGCACGCATGCAATATTCTTTTAGTGCGTCTGCATCAATCAGTCCCATCGTTTTTATCTCCTCTTTTCAAATAATCAAAAATCTCATGTCCAATCATCCCTACAACTGACAGAATGCAAAAAAGATTAACTCCAAATTCTGTTAGAATATCTAACCTAACGGCTATAAGTATTAGTAGAAAGAAATTTATGTACGATTGAAACATCATTCTTCATCACTCCAATCAAACCTGCAACCGCACTTGCTACAGTAATTTGGCGCATTGTTGTTATTCATTATCCCTATATCGTGACTGACTTTAATTTTGTTTCCGCATTCACAATGGAATATAGAAAGAGTATCACTAAGGTTATGGTTAAATATAGGTTTCTTCGCCGTCTGCTTAACCGCCGCCGCCCCGCATTCCTCCAGTGTGCCGATTACACGGTACTGTTGTACTTCTTCAAGTGCCTGTATTGCTACTCTAGTAGCTTTCGCAACCCTGCATCCCCCATATTCACAATTAAGCGGGCTGTCTGTGCCTTGTGCGCATTCATAACAACTGTCTTTCTTCAATATCTTAATTGCTTCACTCTCCGTCATATTATCCCTCGCTTTCCAATAACTCCGGATTGTCAAAGATGTTGCCGATAACTTCATATTCAGTATCATATTCAAGTCTGTGCTTATAATATTTTTCGTTAGGAATTGTACATATAATTTCAAAATCCCTAAATGTTATAAGCGTATTCACCTTGCTATTATTTATTTTTACAACATCATTCTCCCAAATCAGCTTGCCGTTCTTGTCTTTTAAGCCTGTGCATTGGCAGATAGTGGATGGGTCTATCAAATACTCACCGCTATCATTGGCAATATATCGTTCTCCACTCAAAAATCCAACTACCCAAGAGCCATCTAAACGGTTATTATTTGGCAATACGTGTATATGTTTTGCCTTGAACAAGTATCTGTCTTCCATATTCTCTCCTATTCCGCTTCTGATTGAAGCCACTTCAACGTTAATTCCAACTCTCTTTCTTTCATATTGCATCTGAAAGCACACCCATCTGAAAAGCTATCGCAATAATCAGCACAATTAAAGTTCGAACCGCCTGCAATACGTTCCGCCATTTCTTCATCCGACATATTCCTTATCCTGTCGGCATTGGTCGCTTTCACATCAACAAGCTCAAAACACTCATCACGCCATTTCAATACATTATCAATATTGAATGAACTGTAACCTACATGGTAATAATCTTCGCCGACTTTTTTGTACTTGATTTCGTAATATGGCTTGTTGTCTATCGTCCTTACGATAATTTCCAGAGATGTAACTTTGTTTTTTGTATCATCATTTTCTGAAACTTTGCTATCGCATCCACAACAATGCTCATTATCTCTTGAATTGCTGTTGTGCTGGAAGTCGCAAGTGTGTGCTTTTTCTTTTGTGGCTAAGTCAAGGTAATATTTCAAATCTTTTATCAAACTGATAGTTCCGTAGAGTTGTTTTTCTTCAAGCATTTCAACAACTTCCGATATTCTTCTATCAAAGTCTCGCTCGCTTACGCTTTTAAGAAATTTATCCATTCTCTCCACCTCTCATTTCTTTCAGCTTGGCTTCGGCTTCCTCTTTTGATAAAAACCAGGTTTCCTTGTACATTTTTTCTGACAGGATTCGGTCTGTTGCATATTCTCGATCCTTATCACACTCCATGTACCATCCTTTTTCTGTAAAAGTAATCAAGGCTACTTTCTGATGATAAACTTTGTTGTTCTCCGGGTGCAGACTTAAAATATTTAATTCATAATTGATTTTGCTAGGAATTATATATACATCTGAGCCAATTCCACACGGCAACCGCAGAAGTAATCCCTGCTCCTCTGCATCCTCGTAATCCGCTAACTTCTCCATTGCGCAATAACCTTCTTCGCAGTTGGAATAATATGAATTAGGCTTTTCGCCATAGCACGAATACAAGGTTTTTAAGGATTTTTTCTCGTAATTCTCTTTTACTAAGATTCCATCCGCTGTCCGTTTTGTTAATCTCTCCATGACTATCCCTCACTTTCTGCCAGCTTTGCCATTTTCCAATCGCTTATATCGCCACTTCCGCGCGCACTCCAAGATGTTGCTCCGTATCCCCATGCGTACACTATTCCGTTCTCGTATTTTGCAAAATATCTTTTTTCCCACGAATTTTTTTCGCTATTTCTTACCAAAATCGGCGTATCGACCGGAACTTTAGTCCAATCAACAGGTGGCTCAACATATTCTGAATTAAGCCATTCGCGGAAATTATACGTACTTCCTTTGCACGAATCTGATTCATAAAAATCACACTCTTCACATTTAATTTCTTCGCAAATTGCAGGCTTTCCATTTTTTAATCCAAACACTGCTGTGTTTGTCGCAAGTTCTATAATCTCATTTCCGTATTTTTCTTTATTCGTCATATTAAACCTCCAAATCACATATAAACTTAATCTCATCTGCCAAACTCTGCGCTATCATCGGCACCGTCAACTGAAACTGCTTGTAATTATCCAGTGTGTCAATGTAGTCGATGAATTTTTCCAAGAAATATTGCAACTGTTTCGCTGTTATCTTAAACTCCTTTTTCAGAATCGTAAGTGTCAGCGCAAAATAGTTAAACAAAGATGCGCTGGAAAGCCTGTATGCTTCACGCTCGATGCAGAAACCTTTCTTTGCATACAGGTTCATTAACTGTCTCTGTGGAATTTTCCCGACGTCCTCTTTGATGTCGATTTCGTATTTACTTTTCAGATAAACAGACAAGTCCTTTCCGGTATTTCCACCGGATGCTGCTTCATCTAAGTAAGATTTCAAAAAATCCTGCAACCGGATGATTCTTGCCTGTCCGAACCCGAATTTGTCATGCAGAATGATGTAACCGATTACAACGAAATCTTTGTATGATTTTGATATAACCTTATCAGAATTTCTCTTTTCAAAATCATTTTTCCCTATGGTTCTTATTTCTTGCTTTGTGTAAAATGTCGGCTTTTTCTTCCGTCTCAACGCATTGCTCATTTCTTTGATTTCTCCTTTCTGTATGTGATTTCCAACCATGCAAAATGGCTCAATACAAGCTGTCTTGCACGCTCTTCAATCTCCATGCCTTTGTATTTGTTTGTCAATGATTCTCCGGCTTTTACAACTTCATCCCACCAAGAATCAGAGTTGTCCGGGGAATAGTATTTCTGAATGAATTGCCAATAATCCATAAACACTTGCCATTCTTCCGAACCCTTTTCAATCTTTGCACTTGCCATAGCCGCTACCTCTAAAACGGACAATCGCCATTGTATGGCTTGAATCCGTCCCCACGTTCTTTCTTTTTAATTTCCGCAACAACATCATTGAATGGTTTTTCGATTTCAACAAATTTCATGTGATCTCCATCAAACTCCATTGCTTCACGCATTGTCATTCCCTGTCTGTTCTTCTCGATTTTTACACCCTTGGCTCCCTTGTCATTGTCTGACAGATTCCACAGCATAATTATGTTTGACGCATCCTGTTCGATTGCTCCGGATTCCCTCAACTCTGCCATGGTAGGCTCTTTTGTGTCTCTGCTTTCAGATGCTCTTGTTATCTGTGAAAGTGCTATTACATGTGTATTTAAGTCTCTTGCAACCGATTTTAAACCTCTTGAAATTGATGCTACTTCTTCATTTCTTCCGGAATATCTGTTATCCGGCATAAGCAACTGCAGATAGTCAACAACGATAACGTCAAAGTTTTGGTGCCTGCATTCTGACTTTATTTCCCTCGGAGATACGGTTCCGGATGCAATCCATAATTGATAATCACTCATTTCTTCATTTGCTTGGTTAAATTTTTCCTGTTCATCGCCAAGAAACGCTTTTGCTCTTCTGATTCTCGTTAATCCGATTTCTGCAAGCCTTGAAACGAATCTTTCATACACCTGCTTATCGCTCATTTCCAAATTGAAATATGCAACTTTAAGTCCTTTTTTTGCCATATTCCCAATAATCTGCGTTGTGAGTGCGGATTTTCCGACTGCCGGTCTTGCAGCAACTACTGTTACATCCCCGCGTTCCAGCTCTCCAAGTGCATCATCAAGCTGTGCCAATCCGATTTTTATACCACCCTCTCCAACACTTTCGTTGAAATATTTGTCTTTATTCTCAACTGAAATCTGCTTAATTGGTTTTAGCTTTACTTCCTTTCCCTCTTGCAAATGTTCAAGTCTTGTAAGAAGATCACTGATTGTATCATCAATGTCGCATGGCTTTAAACTTGATTTCTGATACATGTCACGAACCGTTCTTACTTTGTATTCTTTCGCAACCGCATCGGCATAACTTTTAACCATAGTTGAAGTGATTGTTCCGGTAATACATGATTTCATCAATTCGCTAATCTGTTCCTGTGTGTATTTGTGATTTTCAAGTGCCATTGATAAAGACATGGGATCAATATTTTCATTTCGGTCATACATGGCAAGCATTTCCTTGTATGTGTCCTGCGCAAAATCCGAACTAAACATTTCCGGTTTCAGTGTTCGCCAGATACTATTTAGCACATCATTATCAATCAATACGCACCCGATCACTCCGAACTCTGCTTCTGTCAACTGCAATCACCTCGTTTCTCCGCAATCTGCAACCAATAATCGCAATCATTTTTCAGCCAATCAACATATTTTGGAATGTACCGAAAATCCGTATCGTCCGGATTCTTTTCTTGATAGTCACTCAAATATGCCTCTGTGGCTTTGTATAACAGCCGTGCAATGTCCGGTTGGTTCTCTTCGATAACTTCTAGCACTTTATCCATCCAAGCTGTTTTAGAGGTACTGTACGCTGTTTTCTTGGGATATATACTAAAAGTCTTTTTCCATGCATCGTCAAAATCAAACAAATCTCCGGAATCGGTCGACAGCGAATTTTCTTTTATATTTTCTTTCTCTTTATCTTCTTCTTTTTCTTCTTCTTTATCTGAAACAGCGACGTCAGACGATTTATCGGGCGATTTTTGCTCAATTAGGTTCTTCTGCTTCTTTCTTCGGTTCTGCTGATATAGCCTGTCACGCTCTTTTTTCTTCTCATAAGCATCAAGCATTTGGTGCTTATTCCAATTCGGAATCGTTATCACATTGTCAACAACTTCAATCATCCCAAACTCTTCAAAGGTTTTAAGCGCAAGCCTTACCGTGTTCAAATCTCTGCGGAAAATGGTGGCAAGCATTTCATCCGTGAACGGTAATTTGTTGCTCATCATAAACACACCGTTGTTATTCTGTTTTCCGGCAAGAATAAGAAGTTTGAACCAAATCGTAATGATGCTATCCGCACTCGGCATACTCTCAATCAGAAGAATCTTTTCATCGTCAAAAACATCTGTTGTGATTTTAATCCACTTGACTTCTGCCATTTAATCACTCTCCTCATATGTATTTTCAGAAATCAAAGCCATAAACTTCTCATACTGTTTTTCAGAAACTTTGTTACCCTGTTTCTCCGGCTTCAATCGGATTTCAAGGTGCTTTTCAGCGATATGCGATAATTCCTTGGCAAGAGTCTTTTTACCTTGTTGTACGCCCTGCATATAGCCTTTAGGTGCTTTTCTTTCTCCTATTGAGCCACTAGCACGATTTTCTCCTTGACCGCCTAAGCTGACATTTCTAAGCTGATAGCCTTTATCTGCGTATAGCTTGATGTAATATTTCTCTTTTTCGTCAAGCTGGCTTTCGGGAAAATTCAAAAATTCAACTCGCCAACCATAAGGATTGTCGCTCTCGTTGTACAACTTATGCTTGCGTAAACTAAGGTCTATGTGTTGTTCATAGCCTGTAAGGTGGCTACGCAATCTGCTGATTATATGCAGTGCCTGCCCGATATACGCATACCGGAAACCATTTTCATCCTCACGAAGTAAGAAGTATATTCCGCTTTCATCATTCAGTTTCGGATTCAACGCAAGCCACTTCTGTTTATTTTTGGCTTCGATGGCTTTTGCCTGTCTAAATTTCTTATAATCCACCCCAATCACTTCCTCTCCAATGGCTTCATGCTCATTTGAGCCACAAACTTTCCGTAGCTCATGCCGGAAGCGTGTGCCATATGATTCACGGCCTTTATTGCATCATCCTTTTTCTTTGGCTTTATCAAGCGTTCTTTAACGTCAATGCTAATGCAGTCTTGGCAATTAAACTTGTTTTCATCTATCGTCATAAAAATTCTGCCACATTTCGGGCATATTCTTGTATACACAATTCTTCCAGCCTTTTTAAAATTTCTAAACTGTGCAGATCTTTTGGCGCATTTTGGTCTACAGTATTTTTGATCTGGTCGCTTCGGCTCAAATTCAGCCATACAGTATTCGCATAATTTCAATTTTTACCTCCAATCTTTTGTAAGGGCGGTACGGTAAACGCACCGCCAAAACATGGCTTTCAATAAAGTTTGTGATAACTATTCGTCAAACAAGATAGTTTCTTTTAGGCTTTCGCCAAGGTGTTTCAACCTAATTATTCATCAATTGCTTCGAGTTCGTAATCGTGTAAAGCGGCATACTCATCTAATCTGTAATCGGAAATCTGTTTTCCCGGAGAATATGCCGATTCTTTTGCGCAATATGGCACATCATTGGTTTCTAATGCAACAACGATTTCTCCCGGTTTAAAAACCCATAATCATCACTAATAACTCTGCACTTTGTTCCTTTTTCCATGCTTTCTCCTTTCAGAACGGACAAAGGTTCATATCAACCTCTAGCCCTTTTTCTGCAATATAAACATTTGCTCCATATTCAACTGTTTCTTTCGTTCGTTGTAGGAATAACGCGGGATCTCCGCTTGTGTCCGATAAGTGTATTAAAACGACATTTCGTAAAGCTGGGTTGTCGTTCGTCTGAATAAATTTAAGTGCCGTATCAAGGCTCATGTGTCCTCGTAGACGGTGTTCATAGTTAGGCTCATTCCGGTCTACCAAGTCCATGCTATAATTGGCTTCGACCATGATATGCTCAACCTTTATGCCGGAAAAGTCATACTTACAATATTCCAAGTCGGTCAAGAATAATAGCTTACCCATTTCCTCATGCTCGATTAAATAGCCGTAACACTCGATTTCCGTGTCATGCGGCACATTGAATGGGGTAACCGTAAAACTGCCGATTTGCCGTGGTCTGCGCGGTGGAATAGGTGCTGTACGTTCTCCGGTTATGGTTTCAAGTGCGGTCTGCGTTTCAAAAGCCGTGTAAACCGGAATGCCGGATTTCATGAAATCTTTTATGTATCGCGCATGGTCTCCTAACCATGCTCATGTGAGACGATGCATCCTGCGACATCAGAAATACGCCAATCAATCATTTTCTTAAAGTCAAGAAATTTGCATCCGGCTTCGATTGCAAGAATCTCGCCACTATTGCTGATTAAAGCGTAACTGTTGCCTGCTGATGACGAACCGCAACAACGCATAAGCATTTAAACCACCTCACTTTCCTTTAGTTTCCAAATATAACCACCGGCTTGTTTTCTTATCTTCCCAGGTTTGTATTCTTCTCCGTTTGCCACCTGCAAGATATTTCTTTGACAAATTCCTGTAAGTTCGCTTGCAATTTGTCCATTTGCATATTCAGCGATAAAATGTCCATCTGAATCATACTGTAAAATATGTTTAGGCCTTTCAAACTTATTGTAATTCATCATTCCTGTACTGATTTGTGGATGTTGTCTATGCGTTTCTATTCGGTGTTTCTTTGGATGTATAATTTCAAGGTTGGTAACAACATTATTCTGCTTGTTGTCGTCAATGTGATGAACATGGTAACCTTTAGGAATTTCTCCGATAAAAGACTCTGCCACCAACACATGAATTCTAGTACAACGTCGTTTTTTCTGAATTGAATCATAAAGGATAACACTCAGGTATCCTCCCTTTTCGTTCTTTTCAGAAAGAATATAACCGTCAGAATATTTTTTAAAACTCTTCAATCTTCCAAGGTTTGATACTTGATATACACCCTCAAAACCCTTTACCCATTTCCATTCTTCAACCAATATACCACCTCACTTTCTTAATACAAATACTGAAGAATCGGGTATAAAAAACTGACCGAATATCATAAGAATCCACATAACTGGGATGAATACATCACTTTCCCAAACTTCCCCTCGCCGAATTTTCTTGTAAATATGAAATCCAATCACCCAAACAAGCCAAGGAATATATGCTATTAGTCCGAATAATACTTTTTTCATACCCTACTCCAATTCTTCCTCTGCCGGAAAGTGAAATACTCCGCTCAAACCCATAGTGAGTTTTTCGTCAATATTTTCGTCAATTCCATCTGGCGGTGTCTGCCCCATCTTTACAAGGCTGTGACACATATAGGCATATCTCAATTCTTCCATAGCTTTCTTTGCCTTTTCTTCGGTGGAATATTTAGCAAATGTCTGATATTCCCCTGTTTCTCCGATTGGTTGAAAAAGTACAGCCCCAGCATCATCGCACCACATAATGCTCATTCCATATGGCATATCAATTGTTCCGTCCTGTGAAATTACTCTCATAGCAAACCTCCCTAATCTTTCATAAAGTCCGGTACGTTCTCGTCATTCTCAACAACTTCTCCGGCTACCTTCTCTGGCTCGACTGATGCACTTTCGGTTGAACAAGGTTCCGCCGTAACAAATGGCTCACTGTTGGCGTTCTCCGTAATATCACGCTTGACATGTTTCTGTAAATCTTCCATCGGATATTCCTTGAAATCGCCATCCTCGATTTCTTCCTTGGTATAAAGTCCCATTGTCAGCTCCGGGCAATTAAGGCTAGAGAAAAATGATGCTGCTCTATAACGAAGCATTAACTGCGGCATTGTTTTCCACTTGCTGCCGTTCTTCTTCGTCCAACCTTCATCATCTGCCATCTGCATATTAACTTCCATGCCCTCAATTCTTCGACCATTTTTCATAGTCCACGCAGTGCAAGAATAAGGTTTTCCGTTCTTGTCCTTGGTTTCGTCGTACTGCAACTCCATGTCGAATTTGTTGCTGGCGTTGATAGACGCGATCAAAAACTTACTGCTCCAACTTGGCTTGCCCTGTATCAGAAAAAGGTTCTGCATAACCATAAGTGGGCTGATGCACATTCTCTGCGCCTGCTCAATGGCAATCAAACAGTTAGATGGATTTTTCTGATACGTCTGCGGAACTATTGTTGACTCGGCTAACGCCTTTGCCATCTGCATAGCCATAATGAAATTATCAGATGTTCCAAAAATCCCAAGGCTGTAATCGGTAACCTTGTTATTGTGTGTTGCAACCTCTGTCTTTTCTTCTGCCTTTACTAATTCTGTGTTCTCTGCCATAATTATTCCTCACTTTCTTAATATCTTAAAATCTTAACATCGTTATCTTCATAAAAATTATTGAACCGCTCATTTAACAGTTCTAATTGCTGCTTAAGAATTTCCTTTGCTTCATCCATACCACGGAAAAGATTTTCGCTCTTAAGCTGCAGATTATCAATTCCCAATTCGTTGCAATTAAGATACCACGCATCTCCGCAACCGCAAATTTTATGTATGCAAATGTTGATTCCGTGGTCTTGAGTTCTGAAAATCGTTCCACTTTCCACCGGTTCTCCAAATTTTGCATTACTAATCAGCTTCATGCACACCCCTCGCTTTCCTCATACTTCTTCACAACTGCCATCTTATCAGCACCGTAGGTTTCTACCCACTTCATATCCACGGTTTCATTCCGTAACAGTCAGCTTTGCACCTTTGGCATTTACAACCGTGTCACCGGCTTTCACGGAATCCTCGGTGCGATACACGTAGCTTCTGGTGCTGTTTGGAAATTTTGCTTTGATATACTGCATAATTACCTCTCCTTTTTCACATATCCATTTGACAAATTTTCAAGAATACGCAAAAGTCTTTCGTTTGTTTTTGAGGCTTTTTCAAGTTCTCCTATAAGTTTATATTTATTATGCTCAAGGTTATCTACCTTTGTTTGCAAATCTGAATTTTCGGCTTTCAATTTTTCAATATCATCCATGTATACGGCCTCTCTTTCCTTTATTTCTCGTATCTTTTTCGCAATACGGAAGAGAACAATGTCCGGATTCTGCAAAACCCATGAACCCTTTCTTGCTTGCACTCTTCCAACGCTTGCACGACATGCACCGCGCATCAGGCTGTGTGATGTTGTTTCCAATTCCTACTCTTGACATTCGGTGTCCTCGCTTTCTTTCAGATCATCAAATAACCAAAAGTGTTCTTTATCGTGAATGCAGTTATAATCAAACCACTGCTCACAACTTATACTGTTCTGATGAAATCCAACCGCAATACAATTCGGTTCTTCATACAAACTTTCAAGTACATCTGCCTGCTCATTAAGATTTGTATTTCCCTCAAACTTGCGGAAAGCATCAATAACTTTGGGAATATCTTCTTTCTTAACAAGGCATTTATCGAATGTGGTACACAGGACGATTTTTTCATCATGCGTGACAGTTTTATCATCCATAAGATTCCAAATGGCTTTCATCTGTTCCATGTCAAATATTGATGCCCCATGACCACAATACTTTTCTCCTAAAATGTCCCACACTCGCATTGAACCACGCCATGCGTTATTTACCTCTCCAAAAATTTCAGAATCTCCATTTTCATCAAACTTAAAAATCTCAATGCAACTCATCCTATGCGCCCTCGCTTTCTTCATTTTCTATTGGCATATCCAATGTGACCGCAACATCTCTGATAAACTCGTCCGGAATATAGATTCCTGCCTGTATGCATATCGCATACTGCACCTTTGCAATACTTGTAATATCAGAACCTTGCTTTTCCATTGTCTTTGTCAGAACCTTAAGCAAATTAGCCACACCGCCATGTGATTGCGGAGTTTTTCTTGTTGACATGCTCCGAATTTCTTGAATATCTGCTTTCATATTTTCCATGAATTTATTTCTCCTATCATCGAACCATTTTTCAAATACATTCCACAGCTCTAAGAAACAATCAGTTTCAAGGATTGCGTCCTCAATGCTAATGTATCTTTTCGAGAGGAACAGGCTTATTATCTGCCTTGCGTGCTTTTCAAAATATAATTCGCACTTGCCTTTCAGAAAGTACCGATACCCGAAACCGCATCTTCCATTAAACCAAGAAAATGAGTACCATGTGTTACCTTGAAAATACGTGCCATACTTTATATCCCATGAAGTAAAGCGCGGCTCGTCTATTTTTCGATAGACCAAGCGTGTAACGCATTTTTCTCGGAATACTTCTTCGCACATATCTTTGAACGTTCCCATGCAGAACCTTTCATTCCCAAGGTCAAGCGGTTCTCCTGCTTTCATGTATTTGTCAATGATTTCGATTGCCTTTGCATTTATTGGATAGTCCATATCACATAGCTTCAACTTTCAACTGCTTGTCCTCGGAAACGCTCAAAAGAATTAACTGTGCATCCATATCTGGCACATTGAACTCATTCAGCGATTCTGCGTTATCAACGAAAATAGGCACGCTCACACCGTATAACTCGCTCAATGAGCGGATAATATCGAGTCCGGCTACAATTCTGTGTCCACTGTTCAAAGTCGAATACGGAACGCCATTTACAGTACACTCACAGCAATCTTTCATACCGCCATTCAACTGCATTTCAAACAACTTGAAGTTTACTGTCTTGAAATGACTGTTGATAGATTCAGAAACCTTATTCAGTTTGAAACGAATGAACTCTTCTAAGAGGTAAAGCATCTGTTCCTGGTCGGCAACTTTCTGCCCGATTTCTTTCTGCTCGTCACGAAGCGTTTCGATACGATCATCAATCATAACGTTGTTAGCCGCCTGTGCGATAACCTTATTTACTTCGTCAATCTGACTCTTTAATTTTGCTTTATCAGCTTTTACGTCCTCAACAACCTTATCTGTGCCCTTGGATTCTAACTCTGCAATATCAGCAAGCAATCTATCCTGTTTAGCCTTTAACTTGACATATTCCGCATTCTGCATAAAATCAGCGCAAGACGGAATCTTAGAAATCTGTTCGTCAAATCCTTTGATAATGTCAATTTCTTCCGCTTCGTGCAGTTTCAAGGCGTTAATCATGTTTTCTAATTTCTTGTTATTCTCGGTCAGCTTCTTAATCATTTCAGCGCACGCATTTCCATCATCAACAATCATGGCGAGTGTTTTCGCGTGTTCTTCATTAAATATTTCGATTGCATCTGCCTTTCTCTGCGAAAAATCGGCTCTTAAAGACTCTATTTTATCTTCCGGCAATCTTTGTCCGCATAACGAACAAACCGTTGTGGATTCGTCAAATACCCACTTGGAATCGTCAAACTTCTTTGCTACTTCCTCTTTGTATTTTTTCGCAAGTTCAGCTTTCTTAAGAGTCTGTTCAGAAATTGATTTCTTATTGCTTTCAATGGAATCCTGCGCTTTTCTGATTGATGAACGAACATCCTCTAACTTCCGTTCGTGGTCATATTTTTGATTTTCAATCTCACGCTTCTTGCTTGAAAGTTCGTTATTCATGGTCTGCGCGATAGCTGACATTTCAAACTGACAATGCATTTCTTCGCTGCGCATTTCATCAATCCTAACATCAGATTTCGCCATTAAATCTTCAAATTCTTCAATCTTTCTCTCTAAATCAGCTTTCAATAACTCCTGCTCTGCCACATCCACATCAACCTTGGATTTCTCGGCTTCATCAATACGAACCGGGATTTCAGCCTGTTTCTTCTTCCATTCAGATAATGCCTTGGAAAACTTGGCGCGAATATCGTCTGTAGATGGTGCTTTCTCCAATTCGTCAAGCAACGGTGCGTATTTGGCATCTGTCTGTGCCAACTCCACATCTGAAACCTCTGCAACAAGTTTCATCAGAATGTCTCTCTGATCTTTCCATTTCAGAGAAGAAAAATACTGTGGATTGGTCAGCATCTTAAACATTTCCTCACTCTGCGCCAAACCGGAAATATAAGCCTTAAATTCAGCTTCACTTTTCGGATAACCGTCAATCTCATAAGAATTTGGGTTTCCCTGCAATGATACCGTATTAGTTCCACGCTTCTTAACCCAATTCTGCTTCTGAACCTTGGAAAGTTCTACTTCTTTGCCATCAACTTCAATAACTCCAACCACCTTGATTTCCACGTTATCAATGCGGTGTCCGTCCTTATCAAATGGTCTGACGTTGAATTTTTCATCGCCTGCACTGTTCTTATTAAAAAGCAACCATGTGAACGCATCAAAAATTGTGGTCTTGCCTACTGCATTCTGCCCTTTAATACTTGTCTTATTTGCGAAATTCACATCAAGGCTCTTAATACCTTTGAAATTCTCCATATGTAACGATTTTAAAATCATTCGCATTATTCTACACCCCCACGATTCCTTTTATTGACAACTCATATGTAACTTTTTCCACAACGCGACCATCTTTGCACGTTTTCTTATATCTCCGGCTTTGTAATCTTCCGTATGTGCTTACCTTATCGCCTAAAGCAAGTGAGTCCGTATATTCTGCGCACTTTCCCCATGCAATGCAAGTGATTAAATCCTCTTTTCCGTTTTCTCTTACTGTTTTGAGTTTTACATCACAGATTTTACGACCAAGCGGTGTTTCCCTAAGTTGCTTTTCCTCGATAATCCCATCAAGGCTTACTTCATTCAAAGGTACATCATCTTTGGGTTTGATTGTGTCAGCCATAACATATGTAAGAATGGCTTTTCCGGATCCTGTTTTTACGTGCCGGGTAATTATCTTCCCACTGACGTATACCCTTCCGCTAATTCCCGTATCGCTGATTTCTTTGTCAAACAGTACCGGAAGAATATCTGCGACACCGCTTTTTCTTTCAACTCCGATGAAAAATTTGTAAAAAATCTTACCGCTTGATTTATGGCTTTCCCTCGGTGCTGATACAACATCACCGATCAGTGTTATTTTGTTCTCCATTGCTTCTCCTTTCCATTTCTCTGTCAAGAACATTTTCAAAATTATCTTTATCATTCTGTTTCTTTCGTTTCCCTGCCAAAAGTTCAGCAAGCATACGCTTTTCTTTCGTGGAACATCTCGTACCACTTATATACACAACGTCTACCATGCATCCTCTCTCATTCTGCGTTTTCTCTTAATTCGCTTGTCAAGTTCAGCTCTCTTTCGGTCTACCTCGTACCAGTAATACATGATTGCCGCAATTACCGCACCGGCTACAAATTTAATAGCCGCCATATCCCCGACCGCGCCATCACTATCCATATAACACGCGGCAACTAAGGAATACTCCATTGCAACCGCACCTATAATGAATTGGATTACTTTTTTCATTCATGCCCCTTTCTGCCACTTTATAATTTAGTACCAGTCAGAAACAAACGTTCCGAGTAACGGACATACAACAACATCTACAAAACGCACGGAACCATCTTCCATGGAATATGTAAAAGCCATTGCAGGTGTGTAAGTCGAATCTCCTGTCTGTATCTGTGCATCTCTTACAGAAACCCCATATGTTGTTTCCTCGTCAACGAAAATGCTTGAAAAACTTTCCGCAGAGTCAACCTTTGCCAAATAGTTGTCACCGCTACGAATTACCCTTGAATTAACTTTCTGAAATTCAAAATTGCTCATTTCAATTCTCCCTTCCATTATGCGTTTCGTTTTCCTCGCCCTGCTCACTATGTTTCGAAGCAGAACTTTCTACCATTCCAAGAACATATCCTTTCTGAAAATCGGTCATATTCGGAATGGCATCACGGAGTTTTTCAACAACGCGTTTTTCCTTTTCACTCATTGAATTCACTTCCTTTCCATGATATAATTCCTTAAAAACTTAAGGAGATTTCCATATGCGCTACATACCTACTCGTCCACAATTGGATGGTTTTTTCAACAAATCCGTCACAGACATCGAAATGCCTAAATACGAAGATGGCAAATCCCCGATTGAGATGCTAGAAGCACAAACCGCTTTTATTGAGCAAACAAGCAAAGAACTTCACGATATTGCCGAATCCGCAAAGATGCAAGCTGAATCAGCAAAAGAAATTGCAGAAAGTTCTAAGGCTCAATCTGAAACCGCAGTAAAAACATCTAGCAAGGCAGATATCAAAGGATGGATTGCGGTTACTGTATCAGTCTTGGCTTTTATATGGAGCATAATTTCGCATTTCATATAAAAGAATTGATTACAACAAAAATCAAAGTTAAGATTGACACCACTAATGCAACATCTGAAACAGATGGTTTTTTCACTTTTGTTCCTCCTTTCTTGTACTTTGTACATTCTTATAATAGTACTCCGTACAATCTTTGTCAATAGTTATTTTTGTACATTGTACATTTTTTGTCGTTGACATTTGTGATTGCGACTTGTATAATCAAGTTGAAAGGAGGTGTTAATATGAATGAGCGCCTAAAGGAGATAAGAAAAAGCAATCCTAATGGGAAAACTCAGGAAACATTTGCAAATTACTTGGAAATATCAAAAGAAAACATTTCTAGCTATGAATCCGGAAGAAGAAATCCATCAGATGCATTTATTAAACTTGTATGTGAGAAATGCAACGTTAATGAAGATTGGCTTCGCACCGGAAACGGAGAAATGTTTATGCCGGAAACAAAAGATGAGCAAATTTCAAAAATGCTTGCAGATGTTATGAAATCAGAAGACGGAAATTTTAAAAAGAAATTGATTTCTGCACTAGCGCAGCTAGATAAAGATGGCTGGGATAAACTAGAAGATTTTGTTGATATGATTTCAAAGAAGAAATAAAAATAAGCCAAGGGCAATGCGCAAACCCTTGGCTTTCTTCTTATTTTAACAGTTCTTTTACAAATACGTATATGGCTCGAAGCCATCTAGTATTGTCGCATTTTTCAATCAATTCAATGATTTTGCTTTTGTAATACTCGTTTTCGTTGTTATCCATTGCTCCCACCCTTTCGATTCAAATGCTAACTACCCTCGACAATTATTATAGAACATATGTTCTGTATAGTCAACGATAATTTGAGGGCAAGACAATGCCAAGCCTTGCCCCCCACCAGAACTTGAAGTGTCCTTTCGGACAAGTTCATAGTATCACTGCAATATGCATGATTTCAACATTTTTCGGTCGCAAGTTTCGACAGAAAATGTCATTGCAGAGAAGCGGAAAGCTGTTTCTCAATCTCTTCTTGCACTTTTGCGCGCCAACGCATCGGCACTTCATCAATCGTCATCTTCTTGTCTACAAGAATACGTCTTACATAGAATTTAACCATATCCTACACCTCACTTCCTGCGGTAATGCTTGCAAGTTCTTGGATTGCTTCTGCGTTTACTTCGTGCCCGGCTTTCAATTCATCGATTGCCTTTTCCATCTCAGTCTTAGTCCTCAAGCTGACCGTTACGGTGTACGTACCATCTTCTTTCCCATCCTCTCCCACGTTTGGATTGTAAGAAAACCCATCGGATTTAAGGTCTGTGTATTCCCCAGACACTTCCCCGTTGTGGGTGAATGTCACTTTTGCAAGATTGTCCACGGAAAACGCTTTCGTGATTGTTTCGATTCCGGCAAAATCTGCCGATTGAATCTGAATGTTGCCAAGGCTTGCACCATCGGCAATCTCGAACTCTGTTTTGTTTTTAAGGATAATTTTGTCCATAATTTTTTATTCCTTTCTATGATAAAAAATGGTTTATAAGTTACTTTCGAATGTTTGTTCGATATATTTTCTTAAACGGCAGTTTAAATCACGTTGCCCCAAAAGGAGAAACAGTTTTACGTTCTTCAGATGGTATTGTTTTACTCTCCATTTATGATGATAGTCTGTATATTAAATATAACAAAGATGAATCAAAAGATTATTATGCAGAACTTGCTATTAGTACATCTGGTATGGTTTTGATAACAAATGATAGCAGTGGATACCATACCAAACAAATAGTGAATTTTCAATAAAGTTGTACCCAATCTTGCATTATAGTACCTGCTCCCGCTGGTGGTGACGAGATAGCCTTAAGAGGATGCGGAGGGGACGGAAGACGGGGTTCGTGAAAAAAATAAACGTGAATTAAAAAGTAATTTGCATTGCAATGATTTTAAACGCATCTAAAATCAATAACTAAACCTCCATTGTTTTTTACTGTGACTGTTTTTGTATCTCTATCAAATAATACCTCAATATCGTTATTGTTGAAATCATTTTTAATAATTGTATTATGAAAATCATATACCGTACTCATTACGGATGCATATACATAACCAGCAGAATTAAGAAAAAGGAGATAACTAGTATTACCATCGATATTGAAAGAAGCTGTAGTTCCCTGAGGTAACCAGCCACCTCTTTTAATATTATTTAAACGGCCGTTTAAATCACTTAACTGTTTCGCAAGCGTACCATCCAGATTCGGATTTGCCTGCCTTGCATCCAGGGCATATCCCGTCTCCGTTGTTATCTGGTTGTTTACTACATTCGCTGCAGGGAACGCCCCATTGATCTTCTCTTTTAAAGTGTCAGCCAACTTAATAACATTGTTGACCTGATCCATTGTGAGTGTTGTTCCATCAATGCTGACCTTAAGGGTTCCATCTTCCGCAATCGAAAGTCCGTCTGCCGGTTTCACAATCCCGGCATCCTCTTTCGTTGCGATTGCACCGACACCACCCACAATCGACTTCGACCAATATTCTGCATTTGTGGGTAACGTCCCCTTCGGCACAGCTTTTTTTGCTATGAACATTGTGTTATTATATGTTACCTCATCAAGTCTCTTATACTCCGTCTCTGCGCTCCAATCGCCCTTTGGCACAATTGCCACTCTTCCTGCTATAGCCATTCTAAGCCACCTCCCAGTTTAAATTTCCGTTATTATCAACGGTAAAGTTATATGCCGCATTGTCCGTGTAAATCAACTCCCCATCCTCATTCACATCAAATTCTGCCATTGTCAATTTCTTGTTAATCTCGTTTTCGATTCCCTGCGCCCGGTCTGCGCTGTCCTTGGCATCTGTGGCAGATTTTGCAGCATTGGTTTCGGATTCTCCTGCGCTTTTGGCGGATGCTACCGCCTTGGCAGATTCCACCTTAATGTCAGCAAGGTAATCCGGACGCAGATGCTTTTCTTGGATACTTCCCTCTTTCACGATTGCGGACACCTTACCGTCACTGTCGATTGCAAAAGCGATAGTGTCGGAGTCCAAAAACTCATACTCTGTAATCAATGTGGATAAATCTACATTCTGCGTTGTGCCATCATCTAGTGTTATCACAAGTTGCTGTGTCTGCGGGTTGTACTTGAAGTTGACAGCCAACTTTTCCAATTTGGTATCAATGACCGCCTTGGAACCATTCATCTTAACAACTGTCAGAGTTCCGTTGGATTCATCCCACAGAATTTCTTTCACAAGCTCATTTGCCTTTGCCAAATCAACCTTAGACGCATCCATAGCAACCACACGATCATCCAGATTGTCAATCGCCAAGTCCATCTTATTAAGATTGGATTCATTTACCGCTGTTTTTTCACTTGGAAAATTCTCCCAGTTGATACGACTATATATCTTCTGCATGGCTCACACTCCTTTCTAACACGGATAGTCTGCGTTCCAGATCTTCGTTTTTCTGCTGTAAAAGTTCGATTTCTTTCTGCTGCATCTGGATCATCTGTATGTGCATTGCATGGAGATTTTCCTTGTCAATTTTCCATGTCTTTGAATCTCCGTGAATTGCTTTTTCATCCTCTTCGGCATTTTCTTTTAGTACAAGTCCGCTATCGGACAATCCGGCATCCTGCAAAATCTTCTCTAAATCCTGCGCAATTAAACCAAACTGTAAGCCTGTGTGTTGCGTGATGTATCCGGGTTTCCATGTATATTCAACCGGGCACATTGCCATATAAACGCTTTTAATATCCCTTAATGATTGTATATTATTTTTCAGCCTTCTATCGGAACTCGGAATAGAAATCAAAAGACCCTCGATATCCAAGGTACTTTCCCTTGAGCCAAAATCAGACATTTTATTAAAGTGTCTAGGCGAATACTTGGTTGTAGAGCTATCATTAAGTGTATAGTCTACGTCTGTAAAATACCCACTTGGCAATTCGCTTTTGGTTGCGTAGTCGCTCAGCGAATTGTCAACATAACTTTCTGTCGCCAAGTTTTCCCCGTTTGCATCAGTAACAGATAATAAGTCCAACTTAACATTCTGCAATAACGCATTATTTCTTCCGTCATGCCCTAATATCTCTACCCCAGATACCTCACCACTGTCAAAAAGCAGAGATTCTATTATATGTACTCGTCCGCTACCGTCCAGTTCAAAGTTGTTACATTCTACAATCAATCTGTTTCCTCGTAGCACAATTTGGTCGGCACTGGCATTAATCATAGAAACAACTTGGTCGTTCTCATCTCTGCCCAACTTCAATTCCAAGGATGCGTCCAATGCACCTTCTGCCTTTTGTGCACGATTGACTTCTGCGACAATGCTTTTTGTGGTCTGCTCAAACTTGGTATTTGTCTGTTCCTCTAAATCCTCATACGTGGATTGAAGATGGTCTGCGTTCCTCTCTAACTTTCCGGTACGCCTTTCCACACTTTCAATCGTATCTCTGATAGAATTAACCTTTGCAGAGTGTGTCTGCGTACCCTGTGCGGAAATCGAATCTCTCTTGCTTTGCACTCCGGTTAGCGTGCGTTGCAATAGGTACGTTTCAACGATTTCTCTTGTGGTATTGAATCGGATTGGTTCGCCAAGTGTCAGACAAGGGTTACCGACGCATGTACAGCTTTTAATTGGTGTATATGCCGCCTGTGCCATGATTGGCAACAAATTGTTTGCAATCTGTTCAAGTTCTGCTCCGGTCTTGTCTGATACAAGAAAGTTTCCTGTAATCGAATAGTTGTTTCCGGCAGTTCCAACAATAGCACCGGCATTATCTTCGCTTGTCTTGATTTCTAGCTGCGTGATTGCCTTACTTTGGAAGTCCTCATAATCAAACGTGATGTAGTGTCCGGTCATAGACTCTGTGTTTGCATCAGACGGAAATAAATTGTCAGATGGAAACAAATCCTCTGCCGGATAAAGTGCGCTTGTGATTGCTTTCAGAAAGACATACTCAAACTTGCCATTCCGGTTGATATTACCAAAGCATCCGTTAATCTCACAGATTGCCGTTACAACGGTTTTTCCACTGATAGCGGATTCTTCTGTGACTGCGCTTGAATCGTCCGTCTGTGCGGCTACAATCGTCTTATTGACCGTCATGGAATCGTTGACAAGGTTTGTTTCAACTTGCGTAATTCCAAGATGTGCAAAGAAGCTGTTGCGGAACTGCTTAAGTGTCATTGGAAAGCTAAGTCCTGCATACCAAGACTTTACATCTGTATTAATAATGTCGTACATAGCGTCATATGCCGTAATCTGCCGTTTCGTACGGTCAGACGTTGGAACATCGGATGCAACCTTAAAAACTCCGTATGGCATCGGATTTTCGCTATCTCCGTCAATTGTTTCTTCGATAGAAATTGTTTTTCCAATAATGTTTCCTGCGGTGTTTCGTGCCGTGAATTTTACACAATTCGCTTCGCACGCTCCAAACTTTAATTCAGATTCCGAACAAAGACTTTCTTCAAGCGAAAACGTGCCGATTTCAAGCATCGAATTGTCTATCTTCTGGTTTGTTCCAACAACAGATATGACCATCTGCTTGTCTGTCGCTGAATCCCAATACTTTTCTTTCAAACTACTATTTATCATATACACCACCTACAAACGAAAATTTGATTGCGTCGTACTTAATCTTCCCATGTGCCACAGAATAGAACGTAGGCTGAATATCAGCGATATATCCGTACTGTGTCACATACCCGCGTTTCTCCGGCACATACGCCGTGATATAGCCGCCGCGCTCCTTTGCCTTGGTATAGTTCTTTTCAATATTCTTCCAAAAATCATCAAACTGCTTTTCGGTCAGCATGGCTTTGGTTTCAAACTCAACCTTTAAGGCTTTCAGTTCCACGGCATCACGATGCTCATATCCGTTTTCATCCGTCCAAGGGTCTTTGTCCTGCATGTTCACATAGGAACTAAACGTGTCCTGCTTTATTAAACTGTTCGGTATGGTATAATTCCCAAACTTTACTAAATATCCGCCATATCCCATCGTTTACCTCCTAAAAATGGGTATAAAAATAGCACCTACCGTTTGGTAGATGCTATCCATTTGATTAAATTTTAAGCTACTACTGATTCCCATTCAGATTTCAGCTTTTCTACATCGTTTTCAAAAAGTTTGCAAGCAATTTCGTACAACTGCGGAATCATTCCCATTTCCCTGTCGATATAATCCATCTTGTTTCTTACTTTCGGTTTGAGCGCGCACCCTTCCATCCTTGATTTAAGGTTGCAGTGATATTTCCTTTCAAATTCTCCATAAAGCAACGAATATCGTTCTTGATACTTTCCATCGGCACCGAAACGGACAATCTGCGTTATCCGCTGTCTCTTAGTCGCTAAGTCAATATCATCAACGAGTCCGATAATAACATCTTCCTTATGGATGATTTCTTTCTGCTGTCTTTTAATGGTTTCGTTCTGCTCTCTAACAGTTTTTAATGTCTGTGAAAATATCAGTTTAGTGTTTTCATCTGCATATGGTAGGTAAGTAGAAATAAATAATTCATCATTATTGACATACCCACCTGTTTTACGGATTGTAGGGAGAACCTCGGATGTTACCCACTTGCGAAACTTCTTTGCGTTCGGTTTATCACTCCGAAGAATAACCGCATATAAGCCGCTCTCTGTAATGAAATTTGATTCTCCTGCACGACCGCCTAGATTTAATCTAGTCAGTTCATCTTCATCAAGCCTTTTTGCTACGTCTGTAGCATTTTTAATTTCCAATGCCCTGCAAACATCAATAAGGCAAAACATCGGTTCATCATCGACCATGGCCATTCTGATCTGTCCGAATATTGGATTCTCAAATACCTCAATGCCGTTTTGAATCTTAAGCATAAGTTGTGATTTTTTCATTCGTGTCTACCTCCATACATTTTTATCTGAATAAAAAAGAGGAAGCCACTTGTGAAATCACATTGGTTTCCTCTTTCGTACAGTATGGCGTTCAAGTAAGTAATCCGCTTCTTCACGGATAAGGTTGTTTCCTTAGTAATAAGGATAGACTATTTTTGATTTTGTGTCAATCCGATTTTGGAATTAAAATAAGCCGTGTTTCCACGGCTTAAGTATCATTTATCTTTCAATTTTTATTGTAACCAAGTATATGTATATGCTTCATCAACATATATCTTATAACTGCTCGGATAGATCGTATCGTAATTTGAATCGTACGGAAAACTAAACGAGAAATAATCGGTGTCTCCATTCTTTTCACATTCTGCATAATGATAATCATATTTGATCAAGTTGCCAGATGCATCATACATTAAGCAAGAAATTTTCACAAATGAAAAATCTTTTCCGGAATCGTTTGTAGCTTCAACCGTAACATTATCTGCTCCAATGTCCGATTGAACCATTATATTGCGAACATCACAAACAGCATTTGTTGCTTCATCAACACTCAACGACATTTTATAGTTATCATAAGAAACATCGTTATAATCAGAATCGCTCGGTGCGTCAAAATAAAGAACACATTCCTTACCGGATTCAAAAGCTCTGTTACAATCGCTTTTGCTATCCAGCATTTTACCGTTTTTGTAGTATACAAGTTTTGCGTCCAGATCAACATTTACCTTGTTGTTGTTTTTCAAGATAGCAACAACTCCATGACCACTATCTTGGTATTCAATTGAGATGTTTTTCTTTACCTTGTTCGCATTAAAGGAAGAAGTGACGGTAACTTTGCAAGAAAGCGTTTTCTTTGCAATTTTTGCTTTTACGTACGTTGTTCCTTCTCCAACCGCCAGAACTTTTCCAGACTTGTTTACAGAAGCAACATATTTATTGCCACTACTCCATTTAGCAGTTTTCCTCATTCCGCTTATCTTTAATGTTGCGGATTCTCCAATTTTTAAATTAAGAGTCTTTCTGCTTAATTTGATAGTTGCCGCCTGTGCAACAATCTGCTCCCCATCTGCATTTTGGATTGGCATAGCCGAAATCAAAACGGCAAATGCCAATCCCATCGCTACTAATAATTTTTTTGTGTTTCTCATAATGACTCCTTTCTTGTGATATGATTTATTTAGAATTATATCACGTTCTATTATAGAAGTCACTAAAAAACATATACATTGTCTCCGGTTCGATTGTAATGTTCTCTACCATAATCCCTTGCAGCTTTTCCTATGTCGTTTGTAGTAATTCCGAAATTTTTCTGTAAAATAGCTTGTAATAACTGATTTTGTTGTCGCAGTAAGGAAACCTCTTGCGCAGATGTTGAATTGATAGCATCTTTGATTCCGGTAATTTCTTGGCTTCCTGCGACCGCTGGCTTACCTCCGACTGTTCCCATAATTTCCGGAAGTCCATTTTCTCCAACTGTTGCTATGCTATATTTATCCATAAAACCGCCCGTTGCATAAGCCTTTACTTTAGGTAGGCTCACTTTCGGCACAAGATCGACTCCGCTCCACTTTACCTTTGCTACTTTAGCCGCCGCAGAAACAACACTGTTGAACCCTCTCAAAACGGTATTCACTCCACCGATCAATGAATTTATTGCTGTTTCAATTCTTGAAATTACGGTGTTCATTGCCCCGGCAACACCACTTTTCACGCTATTCCATAATTTGCTGAATATTTCAGCTACACTTTCTTTCATCTTCGAGAAAGCATTTTTTATCGGGGTGGTTACATGTTCTTTAAACCAACTAGAAACACTATTCCACGCACCGGTTACCGCTGTCTTTGCCGCGCTAAAAGCTTTCTGAATAGATTCTTTTGCTGAGCTAAAAGCATTCTTGATAGGTGTTGTAACATGCTCCTTAAACCAACCGGAAACCACCGCCCATACAGATTTCACAGTTGTCCATAGAACCTTGAATGCGGTTGATACTGCCGATTTCAATAATTCAAAATTCTTCTTTATTGGCTCTATTACCTTTGATTTAAACCAATCAGAAACAACAATCCATACAGCCTTGACAATGATCCACAATCCTTGAAAGATTTGACCAACTCTTTTCGAAAATCCTTGGAAAAATGAAACAATAGGAGTTATAACATTAGTATTGAACCATCCAGAAACTGTTTTCCATACACCGGATATATCTTTCCATAAAGAAGAGAAAAAACCGGAAACAGATTCCCATAATCCCTTAAAAAAACCGCTTATTGGCTTAATCACATTAGTATTAAACCAATCTCCTGCTTTTGAGAAAATTCCTTTTATTTCTTTCCAATGATCCTTGACTACTACAGCCGCCGTTGCAACACCGGCTACTATTCCTGCGGTAATCGCTGCAGGTGCTGCCGCTACCCCTAAAATAACCGCTCCGACTGCCGTAATCGTAACTCCGACAAGCATAAGTGCTTCATTAAGCCAACTGAATCCGTTCTTTAACATGGTCACAAAGTTTGATATTGCAGTAAATGCGCCAATCGCAACAGAGCCAATCCCGGTTATAGCTTTTGCTACCGGGCTGATAAAAGAAAGTGCGCTCTCTGCCGCACCGCTACCGAATAAAGCTTTGACACCAGCTGAAACAGTTGTTCCAAGTGTAGCAAACGCCCCACCTATTTTTTTTGACAAAGCGGTAGACAATACTGCCGAGATTCCCTCATTTGCCGCAATTTCAACGCCAATCCTTGATGCAAGTGAACCAGCTATTGCTTTTGAAATGGAAGTTCCGATTATATCAAGTGCGGTTTTTGCAAGATGTAATCCAAGAATTTTTTTGATTGTCAGCGCACCGATTATGATTCCAACTGTTTTTACATCTAGGTTGCTTAAAAACTCCTTTGCTCCGTTCCATACATCCTTCCATGAAATTTTACTTAATGCTGTCGTAACTGTATCAAACGCGCCCTGCGCCCACGAATTAAGCGTTTTAGCCAATAATGCAAAGTCAAAGTTTTGGAAAAACTTGTTTATTCCGTCTGCGATTGAATTTCCAAATTGCTTCCAATTAAATGTCGTTCCAAACGAATCCAATCCATGAAGCACCGTGTTTAATGAATTTGCGATCAGTTTTCCGGTTTCTCCAAAAAGCGTTGTTCCTTTTTGCCCTTTAAATAGTCCGTTAAGGAATTTGGCTAATCCCCTTCCAAAACCTTCAGCTTTTGCATACACTTTTTCCCATTTAATTTTTTTCATTGCGTTAATTAACGCACCGGAAATAGACTCTCCCAACTGTTCAAGGTCTTTGATTTTGCTTTTGAATTTCTTAAAGATGGTGTCCGTCTGAACTAATCCACCATCAGCACCGGTGCCGCCACCAGCACCTGAACCAGATCCAGAACCAGAACCTTTATTCCCAGAACCGGAACCCTTGTCTTTACTCTGTTTTGAAATAACCTTTAATTCATCAAATGCACGCGTTGCCTGTTGGATTTCCTTTTTTGCTTTCTTAGCATTCTTTGCGATACCGCCTGTGTTTTTCCCCGCACTTCCTGCGGCATCACTTAAATCGTCCATGCCGTCAGACGCGCTTCCAATATCATCAGCAAGACCGCTGATTCCTGCCCCTTTGCTTGCTTCATACTTCCATCCGAAGATTGAACCTAAAGCATTCGTTACCATTTCCGCAAAAGAAATTACTTTCTGCAGAACTGCGTTAAGTACCTTGATAAATGGCTTAAATGCATTGATTAAACCACTACCAACGACCGCTCCAAGTGCTTTGAAGTTCTCTTTAAGCATGGTTATCTGGTTATGCCACGTATCTGCTGTACGTGCGAAATCTCCGGTAATATTGGTTGTATGCGCAAGCACATACTGATAACGCAACATGGCTTTTTCAGCCTGCGTCATTGAGGAAATGTTTGCATCAAGCCCTTGCTTTAACGCCCATTCCTTCAATGTTGCCTGTGTCAAGTCGATACCATAACGCCGCATAGGTGCCGTAGTACCGGAAAATACAGATTGCAGACTCTTGGCAACATCTTCTTGACTCACATCATAGAATGAAGCCATATCTCCGGTTAATTCTGTCAATCTGATAGACATATCTGCCATTTTTCTCTGTGGAATATCAAGGGCAGTTCCCATTGCTTGGAAACGGCTTGCAAACTGTTTCGCGGACAATTCAGACATGCCAAATTTTTCAATGGATGTTTTTGCGAAATTGTTAATTAGGCTTTCATACTGCCCGAATGTCTGCCTTACAACGTTCTCAACCTCTGTCAGTGAAGATGATATGTCAATGGCATCTCCAAGTAGCTTAAATCCGCGGAATAAAGTCCAGTATGTTGCATACACTTTTCCGATTGCAGACGCAAGGGAGAACGACTTCTTAGTAACCGCAGAAGCACTTGAACTAAATCCGCTAAATGAACTTGTGATGCTTTTTGCCGCTGTTCCTGCCGCTCCACCGGTACGTGATAACTTTGCCAATGCATTTGTCATGTCAATAATATTCCGGCTTACGCTAGGGGCTTTCGACAGTTCAGACATAAGCTGTCGCATTGCCGTGGCAAGTTTCGGGATATTTTCAATCGCTTTGGTGGAACTCTGGTAACCAAGCTGTTTGATTGCAGATGCAAGATCGGTCAGACCCTTAACAGATGCTGACATTCCAGAAATCCCTTTTAATGCATTGGGAATCTGACGCATAGAACCAGCCGCGGCATTAATTTGTTTGCTGTTGATAGAGCCTAATTTGCTTACATTTCTTGCAACCGCAGAAAAAGTCCGTGTGTCAATTCCACGCATTGCCGTCATTGCCCCTGCAAGTCGGTTTACCCCTGTGGAAAGACTATTCAGATTTCCGGTACTAAGTCCAGAAAGCGCGGAAGATAATCTCCCAAGTCTTGTCACAAGCGCATCTATCCGGCCGCTTGCCTGTTGTGCCTGTGCTTGAATTTTTATTTCAAGAGACTCTAATTCCATTTATCCACCAACTTCCTATAACTTTTTTAGGTTAGCGGCTATCTTCCACATTGATAGCCGGTTAAAAGGGCGGTAAGATTTGACCCCTACCGCCCTTGAATTACTTTTTCAGTTTTCCCTTTTTCAGAAGAGAAAGCATTTTTGAATTTTCCTCTGATGTAAACTTAAAATTGGAAAATCCGTTCTTTTTTGCGATTTCCGCGCGATGTTCTTTCGATACATCATCTTCCCCAACCGCTTTTAATGCTTCAACGATTGAACCGGAATTTCCGGTATACTTCGGATAATACTTGGTTTTGCATTTCTTTGCGCCTTTTACAACAATAACTGTGTGCCCTTTTATGCGTGTCACAAGAATATCTCCGTTGCGAAGAATAAACCCGGCATGATAAGAACCCATATCATCAAACAGACCGGATTTCAAAATTACCGGTCTTTCATTTGATGTATTGAAATCTCCCACATCCTTGCCGGATGCATAGATAATACAGGCACGCACAAGGGACGAACAATCGCATTCCGTCTTGACCTTTGTGTTAATGCCATGTTTAATGACTCCGTAGCGTTCCGATTGGTCATAGCCGATATTTTTGTTGTCAGATGCAATCTGCATAGCTTCGGCTAACTTCTCCGCAACCCTATCGTCCTTCGCCCTTAGCACGTACCATCCCTTAGAATGGTTATAAAACTTCTGCGTAGACACTTCCTGTCCGGTCTGGTCTCCGGCTTTTCCACCAGAATAGCAGTTGCCGTGTTCATCGTGCCGCGCACTTCCGATAATTACTGCCATAGCAATACCTCTTTTCTTAAACTATCTTTGGCTTTGGTAAATGTGATTTCCTTGATTCAGCCGCCCATGCTTCTTCCGCCTTAAGCATTTCTCGTATCTCTGCATCGGGATCGTCCGTATTCTGCTTTTCAATAGAATCATAGCAAGTTTCTTTCACGTACTTGCTATTACCATTGCCGAATGTCGTGTCTATTGCTGTCACAAGCGCTGACGTTGCATATCTGCCGAACCACATATACATTTCCACATCGCGTTGCTTCCATTCTGCCTTGTATGCATCCACATAAGGCTTAAGCAACTCTGGATTCATCATATCTATATCATCAACGGAAAATCCGTAGCCTTTCGTTACCACAAGGTAAAACGGACGGATTTCCGCAACGTAATATTCCCATGTTAATTCTTGGTTTTCGCTTTGGATGGGGTCTTTTTCTTCTCTTTCTCCTGCTCCTGCGCTCTCTCCAACGACTCCATCATCTGCGCTAAAAAACCGTTTGTCATCATTTCCTCCTGCATATCAGCGAATAAATCCATGCAGTTTATCTCGTTTGTATCAATCGCATCATAGAGAATGTCAGACACCTTCTCAAGCTGCTCATCGTAGCCTTCGTTTGTTTTGTAATCATATCCAAATTCTTCATTGTGATGCATCTGCAATCCTACAAGAAGCGTCTTGGGAAGCGTTTCAAGAAGAATATCTTCCATAGAGGAAATATCTTCCATGTCCTGCGTCTTCATAATATCCTGTAAGATATGTGCTTTTAATGATGGTCTTGTTGCAAACTGAATTGTATATTCTTTTCCACCTAATTTAACTTTCATGTTTTACCTTGCCTTTCTGCCCTATATTGGCAAGGGGCAGTGTTGCCACCGCCCCATTGTTGCTTATCTTATTGCTTCAAGTTCTGCTATCGACCGTTCATCCTCGCCTACCGGTGCGGTCGATTGCTCGTCCGATAGGCTTTTTACCCCACCACTGTTACAGTGAATGTTCCATCGTTGTTATCAACGACTTTCAGCTTGTCGGTAACGAGTTCCGATGCCGTGCTTGGAATAACAGTTGCGGTCATTTCAAGGATTTCATCTACACCGCCTACATCATTCGGTGTCGCGGTAACAGTTCCGGTGTATGCGTATTTTGCCACGCCACCGATTCCATCTGTACCGTACAGGTGGATAATGTCAACCTTTTTATCTCCCAGCTTTTCGATGTTTTCCAGATATTCTTTTGCAAGGTTTCCTGTGATTTCCCGGGAATCCGCTGTCTTAATACCTTTCTCAAATGTCTGCTGTGGGTCTTCCATCGTGGTTGACTCAACCGTGTTTGGTGGAGATGCCGGAGATGGAATAGACTTTGCAGCAAGTAAAAGGTTGTAAGTCCCTGCAAAGTCGGCTTGTTCCGCTGTGTGCTCTTTAATAATCACACGCGACTTATAACTTGTTGATGCCATGATTTTCTGCTTCCTTTCTGCCTTGCGGCTATGCTAAATTTTCATACGCTCCAATAATTCGCGATACGCGAAAAGTTGCCGTGCGCACTTGTTTGGAAATCGTGAACACAGCATTTGACACATCAAAATTTTTTGATTTAAAAAAGGACACTGCATACTCTGCAATGTCCTTAATCTTTTCTCTTTTCCCTTTATTTGTTATTGTAATTTGAAATGTTGGGCGAATTGCGTTAATAAAATAAGACTCTGTATCTCTCCCGGCTTCTGTAAATCCAATCTGTTGTATAAGAAGTGTTGGAAAAACAGGTGTTCCGTTTGATTCATCGTCCTGCGTCACCTTGATTCCGCTTTCTTTGCTTTCCATGTAAACTTTCAACAATCGGTAAACGGTATCTTCAAAATCAAGTGCCCAACTATTTAACTCATTTTCCACCGAATACCTCCCTTGCAATCTTTACATACTGTTGAATAATCTGTTGTTCCGCATTATACATTGGCATTGTGGCCTTAATACCGTGGGTATAACGCCATGTTTCGGTCTTATCGTCCCAATAGTACCAACCATCTTCAAAAGCGTGTATTTGCCCCGGATATGTGCCGACACCGAATCCAAGTTCCGGTGCTTTCGGATTCTCTTTGGAGTTATAAAAAATACCGGCTCCAAACTCTACCGCCAACAAAGTATAGAACGGTTCTCTATCTTCTGACGCTACCGTTTTTCCGGTTGCAATCAGAATCGCGTTCGAGGTCATTAGCTGCGGTGCTTTATCTACCCTTACCGTTATCGTGTTCCCGATTGGAGATTCCGATATGTGTTGTATTGCCACCGTCTGACCTATCTGCGCAAGCCTAGAAACAAGTAAATCGCATTTAGCCTGTAAACTATCGCGGTACTGTTCTAATTCCTTTATGGCGGCTTGTATGGATTTAGTGGATAGTGTCATTGAAATAGTTTTCTTTGCCATGTGATTACCTACTTAATATTCTTCCGAAGAAGAAACAAATCCGTGGTCAGTCCTTCATCGGCAACGCCTTTTACGATGTAATCTGCGGTTTCTGAATCCACAAGTCCATCATCAGTGCGTTTGACTTCCGAACGTTTCCACACCACATCACCGGCTTTCAGTGGCAAATATCCTTTATCCGTGACAAGCTGACAGTATGATGTACTATCATCAATTCCGAATTCTTTCACAAGGGCTTCCGACAACTTATTGCTGATATTGGCTTTGAATGTCGTAGGTTCTGAAAACCCTTCAATTTCCTCGCCTTTTGGAATCTTGTTGCCTTCGGAATCTAAATAAGGTACAAAGTTCCCATCGGAATCCTTGTACCCTTCATAGACAATATCTCCATTTTCGTCAGTTTGTGGAATAAATACCCTCTGACCGGATTGTGAATATTTCATTTCCTGCTTGTTAATGTCAAGCATTGGTGTTTTCCTCCGGGATTCCGGCAACACTTGTCAGAAGTGATAACACTCCGGCAAGGACTGATGCGGAAAGAACATATTTCCAATCCACCGCACCCATAAATGCCGCCGTTCCAATTCCGGCAACCGCCGCCTGTGCAACAGTCTTGATTGCTCGGATGCCGGCTTTCTTAGTCCAATCCTTCCAATTCCTCATGGCTTTTATCTCCTTTCCCTATATGAATCTCTTCAATCTCATGTTTCATTTTTGTAACCATTCCATTTCCACCTAACGCATGGTACGCATCATACATCTCGCAGAAGTTCTGATAGGCATATGACGGTATTTCTCCGATTCTGGTGTACTTTGCATGGTATTCAATAAGTTGGACGCGCAAAAGGAGCATTGTTCCCTTACTGTTCGCATCCCTGCTTTTCTTTTGCTGTTTAAGAAGCCAAACTATATATCCAAGCACTATCGGAAGTGCCACAAGATAAGTTTGAATCAAAATACTTTTCATTTGAATCTCCTTTTGACGCACTGCCCACCACCGCTTAATGTGCGCCGCCTGCAACCATTTTACCGGCATCGGCAATATGGTCACGCTCAATCTTCTTTAATTACATTGCTTTTACAAACGGAAACACTCCAACAAAAAGGCTTTCGCGGTCTTTCCATGTCCGGCTCACACCGTTTTCGGAAAAACTTGCCATGTATGCTTCTCCTGCTTGCGACCGGTCGTACACTGCCAAATTGACCATAATGTTTTCATAGTTCTTAACATCACTGTCAATCTGGTCTTGCGTGTATGTGTCCGGATAGTTCCGTCTGCTGATAATCTCTTTTCTTGCCTGCTCTAAAAGCTGTTCAATCAAAGGGTTACATTCTTTTTCATCAAACACAACTTTATCGGACTTTTCCCCGGTCGCTTCATACTCTACCTCTTCTATATGAAATTGTTTTAAACGAATCTTTACTTGTTCGACAAGTGTGTATGACATAAAGCATTTCCTCCTACAACTCTACACTTTCCATAACTGCTCTTGCTTCAAGGACTGCAATATAGTCAGTCATTGCCTTAATCTGCATATTATAAGTGCTTCTAGGACATGTAGGTTCAAAATCAAGCTTTCCGGCATCCCACTTTTCAAGCATAGCCTTTAATTTCTGATAGCGAATAACAACCTGCTGATATTCCGCTCTAAAACGTTCCTTATAATCGGAACTATTCATCATTTCAACTGTATCTTTTAATTCCATGAAACTAACCTCCTACAGATTAAATTTTGCAATCAGAATTTCTTTCAGTTCCGCACCGCTTGTTGCTTGTGCGTTTTCAATTCCCTGCTCTGCGGCAAGTTTCTGCAAGTCTGCGGTACTCATTCTGTTGATTTCGGTCTTTGTATATCCAACGGAAGATACCGGAGAATTACTCTCCGGCACCTCTTCTCCTGCGTTGTACCATTTACCATTATGAATCACTATATATGGATATTTCATAGTTGCACCCCCTACTCTTCGCTATGAACCTCATATACGAATGTGCTATCCATATTCTCGTATGATGGAAGTACAACCTCAGATGCAAATGTTGACATCTTCATAGGTGGTCCATACTCTGTCTTTGTAGCGACTGTAATACCTACACCATATGTTGTTACATCAACATCAGCTACCTGTCTTGCAGTTCTTTCTTCCGGTGTAGTGCCAAACCAAGTGCTTCCAAGGCTGCCTTCTGGAAGAAGTGTAACCTTGTTATCCGGGTAGAAGTACTGCTCTTTGCCATCATCATCAATGTACATCTTATCGTAAAGTACGATAGTGAGCTTCGCCCTCTTCTGTACCACCGAAATAACAGTATCATCGTCAACCTCAATAGTTGCTGTAAGGTTCTGTGCAAGAATTGAGTTTCTTATTTGTGCATTGTCAAGCAGATATTGGAATGTATTGCTGTTCATAAGTGCGTATCTAGCAATCTTACCCTGCTTCTGTAACTTCTTTCTTGCATTGTTAAGGTCTGTAAGTGGCTTTGAATTAGCTGTATCGCTCCACATGCTTGTGCCGGATAACTTTGCGTAATGGTCTTTTGCGTATGAGCCATCCTTATCGTAATCATAAGCGTACTGAACGCCATCACTTACAATAGCAATTACCGGATGACCTGCATTTGTAGAAAGAAGTGACATTCTCATGCGCTCCGGCACAACTTCTGCGCCGCTTACGAGGTTGTTAGTGTCGTCATATACACTTGATAAAGCACTTGCAAGGTAAGGGTCGTCTTCTGATTGAATACGCTCGATTTCAAGCATTTCCTCTTCACCAACTGTCATTCCCTCGCGGAAAAATGCCATCTGTGTTTTTTCCTTACTTAATCCGCCTCTAGCTCTAAGAGTTGGGATTGTGTCAAAATTAGATGGCGCAAGTGAAACCGGCAAACCCTTGTGTGTCTTAATCCAACTTAAATCAAGTCCCTGCTTCTTTCTTTCTGGAAACCACTGTAAACCAAGATAAGGTATCTGATTACTAGCGTTTTCTGTTGCCGATAATGCGATAGACTTACTGTCTAATACTTCATTAATTAACATCTATTTACCTCCTGTTATTATTCAAATACAATCATTGGAAGAGCTGTCTTAACTTCTGCGTCATATGTAACGCCGGAATGTGCTTCTGCTACTTTCGTGTTAAGATATGCTTTCTTAAGCAGTACTCCCTGTGGTCTGTCCTCTGTTACATCAAACCTTAAAATGCCCACTACTGTAGCTGTATTGTCAGCCTTGCCGTTTGCTCCGATTGGAGTACCTGCTTTGACAATCTTCTTGCCCTGTGCGTTTTTAGTTGTCACGCCATCAAAATCAAGTGTTAATGGGATTGCTTCATTAGGCTCTCTCTTTAAAATCTGAACATCTCCTGCGTATAAAGTCTTTTCATACTGCATATTCATTTCCTTTGCCATTTCTTACCTCCTGTTATTGCTGAATGTAATGTGATAAAACGTCATTGTTCTTAGGTGCGTTAGATATAAGGCTTTCTGCTATCTTTTCAGCATTTGTCTTATTATCTGTACCGGCTTTATCGCCGCCAGCCGTGCCACCTCCCGGATTCGTACTGCCTTTTGCAATCTCCTGTTCCTTGGCTTGCGCTGCCGCGGTCTCTTTTTCAGAGATAATCTTTCCAAGAACGTCATAATCAAAGCTGCCATCGTCTTTTACAATCTGCGCTGCCTGTTCTGCAGTAACATTAAATTTAGATGCGGCATTGGCTCTCTGCGTGGCTATTGCCTGCGCTTTTTCGAGTTCCGCGATTCTCGCATTGGCTTTTTCGAGGTTCTTATTTGCCTGCTCGACTTCCGTGAGCTTTCCCTGTTCGATATCATCGAGTTGCTTCTGCAACTCTTCAGCTTTGTCAGCCTTTGTCTTGTACTCGTCAACCCTTGCTTTGGCTTTCTGTACGGAACTTCCGTAATCTGCCATGATCTTGTCCGCGTTTTCCTCGCTTAATCCCATAGCAATCAGATCTTCTCTCTTCATTCATTACCTCCGATATGTCATACGAATTTTTATACGGTGCAACGACACCGAACGACATTGTTGATTTTTACGCTCACAACTTTGCGAATTTTTATAAAATAAAAACAGCCGCCGATTACTCGGTGACTGTTTTATCTTTGTTTGTCTGGCTCTGTGCGCCATCTGTATTCATTTTATTTATCAATTCTTGTGCTTTCTGTTCCTGCGCTTCTACATCATCAATGGTTTTCCACAGATTATCCAAGTATGGCTTTGACAACAGGAATGTCTTTTCCGCATCTCCCCAAAGTCCAACAGACTTAATTGCCACAAGCGGATGAATACCGGCTTGTAAAAGTTGATATAGGGTCTGTGACTTGGTATACATATTATCTTGCGGGCTATGGTTAATCTGAACATCAAAGTCGCGCAAACTCAATCCCAAATCATGATCCTGTATACGAATCACATTCAAAACAACTTTTGCGAGTCTTTTTTCAGCCGACTTTACGATTGGGTCTTTCAGTTTTGCTCTCGACTTTGAGAAGTCCCATCCGTTTCTTAGCTCAACAGCTCCCTGTGTATCTCCACCGGAATTATTGTTGTTCTTATTCGGTATAGCAAGAATGGACTGTGCATTATCCCATAAATCATCCTTTGCAACTTGGCACTCTGTCTGATTCAGCTCTTGTGTCATAATGTCAACATCTGATTTATTCTGCTCATTATTGGATTTTACCGTCAGCGCATGGGAAATCTTCATTTTTTCAAAGGTTTCCGGGTCAATGTCGCAATTTACAAACTTTATCCAAAACTGAACAAACTGCTCAACACCATCCATTCGGTTTGACTGCATTGTATTGATTGCATCCAATAGTCCGATCACAAGCTCAATATCAGAAATGCGCTCATGGTTGTTCGGAAACTCAACAATCGGGATTCCGCCAAAGCCATGCAGTTTCCAATTTCGAACCTCTCCGTTCACAATCTTGCATTCGTAAGAGTCCGTATAGCAGAGTTTATACATCTGTCCATCGGCATCCTTAAGCTCTTGGATTGCTAAAAGTGGTTCTTCTGTGGAACGGCTGTAGATAACAAACGTATTCATTGGTGTTGGTGCAACGATTCTGAATGGTATATCTCCATTTTTTGTAATCTGCACCGCCTTAAATGACGTTCCGGTTGCTGATTGCCACTCCCCTGCCTTAATGTCCTTTTCCTGCTTATTAGCATCGGCCAGATAATCGTTAAATTCATCAACCGCATTATTTATCCGGTCATCATCTTTCCTGCTGATAAGCTGAATTGGCTCACCGTAAGTCTGACCAACCTTGAATTGAACAATCTCATAGGCATGGTTTTCAGGCACCTTATTGGTTATATCCGCATTCTGTACCTTTGTTCGGTACAATACAGGCTGATCGCCCTTATAGTAGTTCCACAGATACCGAATGACTGTCTTGTTGAAATAAAATGCACCAATGCAGTTTCCGACAACATTTCTGATATTGTCTGCCGTAATCTGTTCTACGTTAGCATATGCAATTTTTCTTCCATATCTGCCTTTTACAAGGTCGTGAAAATACTGTGTGTTCTTCATATAAATAAAACTCCACTACTGCAAGCGCGTTTTGGTATCGGCTTTGTTTCAATTTTGCCTGTTGCCACGCGATAAATCACAATATGATTGCATTTTTTACATTTACACGGATGATCTATCGTAGATCTCCCATCATAATGTCCGGCAATTCTTCCACAATCCGGGCAATATATAGTTACTTTTTCCATATAAGTCTCTTTCTTGTAAATAAAAAACACCGCCATTTCTGACAGTGTCTTTTACGGGTTATATGCTTTTGGGGTTGTAGGATTTTGTTTTTCTACTCTTTTAGTATACCATGCAAGTTTTAGGAAATGTTGTGAAAGAGTGTGAACTATTGTGCACTTTTATGCACTCTTTCCAAGATAAATCCCGCCGAATTTCTTCTCAAACTCCCGAATAGCCTTCTTTCGGAGGTTCATGATATTTCTGTAGGAATATCCCATTTCTACAGAAATTAAATTCCAGTCCTTATTATCAACATAGTGCGCATACAGGACAATATACACATCTGTATTTTCCATACTGTCAATCTGCCCGATAATAACCCGGCGTTTATCCACGAATTCGCACACAAGTTCTTTTATCTCGTTCTGCAGGTCTGCAATTTTAGCAACAGCACTTCCCATTTTGTCCGGATCGCCGGAAGACTGCACATCAACCTCTTTGGGAGATACGGAAATGGAAGTTGCCATATTGGAAAGTTTTTGAATTTCAGACATTTTGTTTTTGATAACATGATCACATCTATTTATTTGTGAAAGATATTTGTCTGTTGTCATATCCTAATACCTCCTAAATGGGTTTACTGCCGCTTCTACCTTTGCGGTATTGTTTGGGTTTTCTATAAACATTTCAAGCTGGGTTAAACCGTCTGCTGCATCGTCGTGGTCATTACCGCCAATACTTACAAACATAGAGAGTTCATCCATAGCCGCTTGATATTCGTCATTTCTGTAATATCTTGTTACTCCAAGATCTGAATCTTTCTTCATTTGTTCCTGCGTCGGTCTGTGCGTATCAAGAAATATGAATTTTCTCTTAACATCACCGGAATATGCTATGATCTTCGATAACTTTTCAACATTGTTTGGTGCTTTTCTGCTTGTGCACGAGCATTTATAGTCCTGCGCCTGCAACTTTTCATCTACATATTTGCAATACAGATCTCCTCCGGTATTCCCCTCAAATCTTGTCTGCCGAATCTCATTTCCGATAATTCGTCCAACAACAAGAGGGATTGTTACCTCTTTCGGACCCTTATTGAATACCCAATCGTAAATATAAACATCTCCGTTTTCATATTCTGCCCCAATCGGCATTGACAAGCTATCGCCGCCGCCCCAGGCAACATCCACAACTCCGATGCGCCGGAAATCTCCGTCCGGTAGAATTCCGTTAAATAGTCTCAAATCCGTATAAAGCAATCCCTCGCGGACATATGGTTGTTGCATAAACTTAGCCATCCATTCGGCATTATCAAGCTTATCTCGCATATCCCGATAGTATTCCGTGGAAAATCCATTGATTTCATACGCGAAATTGCTTTCGTCATTTTCATTAAGTGCCGGAATCTTACGGAATCGGTATTGTGGATCATGCTCATATTGCTTTCTCATGCGCTCCAATGGATCTAAAACATTCCAAAGAGTACCGACCATCAATTCCCTTGCACCGTCATTTTTACGGTCAACCATCTTGTTTAGATACTCTTGGTATGTGTTTTCCATTCGAGTAGGACTTAATGAATGCTCGCGATCACGAACCAAGTCATCGACATACAAATATCCGTCTTTCGAAACATCGACTGCTCCTGTCCATGTTCCGTCAATACCGCGGCACGTTACGGTTGCAAATCTGTCCGGATCTCCAAGCGTGATCGTAAATTCGTCCGCGCTCTTGTCTGTCGGAATTGATGCGTTTGCGTATTCCGGATGCCAATAAGCAAAAAGCTCCGCAAACGTATATTCTTCCGTGGTAAAAAGATTCATCAATTCCTTGTAAAAACCTTTTGCCAAAATACCAGAGTGACCGCCCATAGCACTATGACTGTTTGGTCTGCGCAAAGCTACCCACGCAAGGAAGAAAATACAGATAGTCGATTTACCGACACGCGATGGCATTGACAATCCGTAAAATTTAATCTTCCTGTTTTCCAAATCTTCAAGATCGTTGGCAACTATATTCAGCGTTTTGCGGCGCGGATAATAAAACCGTTTACTCCAATTTCTTTTGCGCTCCATAAAGTAGATGAAGCTCTCGAAACGATAAAAGCTCTCTAACCGCAAGACTTCATAGAACTGATCCACAAGTTTGTATCCGCCTTTAATGTCGTGATCCTGCGCATATCGTTCAAGTTCCCATATGCTACCGCCCGCATTTTTCTGCGTAAATTCGTTGATTAAAACCTTTGTTCTTTCGGTTATAGTCAATCCATAGTCAACGTCTTTTTCCGTCCGAATTGCCACATTGCACGCTTTCAAAAGGGCATCTATTACCTGTTCATCAACGCCTTTTCTCTGTATGTAGTTTTCATATCCATTTACTGCATTGATTAACTGCTTTGAAGCCAAATAAAAAGCACCTCCGCAAAAGCAGAAGTGCCTTGACCTCTGCCTATAACTGTTTTAGGGTAGCGACTAACTCCATTTGTTGGCCGGTTGTCTTTTAATTGTAATATACCATTTTGTGGCACAATGGGCATTCACACTTGTAGTTATCGCCTTCCCTTTGATCTCCACAATATTCATATTCAGTCTTTTCCGCTTCAAAAACGGTTTTGCAATTCTTACACTTAAACTTTAAAGGTTTTCTTTCGTACCTAAGGCTGCCTTCTTTGATTATTTTCATTTCCAATGCACCTTGAACCCTTTCTTCTTATACTCCTCTACGGCTTTTTTAAGGCTCATATCGTCCTCATACTTTTCATTCAGCATAATCACCACATTGCCTTTTTCAATGCCGTATATGTTGCAATTTGCAAGTTTCTTAGCCGTTCCAATGATAGCCTTTGCCTGCTTGCGGCTCATTTCATAGGTTTTTGTTCCCATATTAACAGTCATTTCTCATAAACCTCTCAAAATCCTTTCTGCATTTAGGGCATAATTCATAAGTTTTCTTAAGTTTTCCGCAAAATCTTGTTTTGTAAAGCTCGCACGAAATTTCATCTTCTGTAAATCTAGCTACCGGTTCTGAATATGTACCACACGGCACATATTGTAGCTGTTGTCTTGGCTTGAATTTTATTTCAGCACCGCACCTATCGCAAGTGTGCCATTTTCTTTCATGCTCCATTTCTCATAAACTCCTCAAAATCTTTCCTGCACTTAGGGCATAAATCATACGTACGACCAAACGGAAATAATATGTTTGAATGAATCTCTTTGATTTCTCCCCTTACGTTGCCATCTTCAAAAATTGGACTTGAAGTAAAATAATCACCAATCGGCATAAATTCAAATTCACTTATTGGTTTTACTTTTATTTCTGCACCGCACCTGTCGCAAGTGCGCAATTCTTTTTGATGTTTCATAAAATCCCTCACTTATCACATTCGATTCCCGGAATGAATGTTCTTTTACCCATACAAGCATCTTCAAAAGTCGTAGTTTCTATTGAACATCCGCAACTAACCGGGTCTAATGGACAATTTTCATGATTAATACATGTGCATAAAATTTCTTTTTCCTGCTTCATCATTCCACCGCCTTTTAAACTAATCCTAGCATATACAAAATATCAAGTTCCGATATTTCTTTTGCGCCCTCTCTTGTGTGCGCAAGAATTTCTTCCATCAAGTATTTTTCCATATCGTTGCACTTACTCTTATCAAAATTGTTTGAAAAACAGTAATGTAGACAATACCCATATCCGACTCCAAGTAGAGCACCATGAATACTTTTACAGACAACATTGTAATTTTCTGTTTTTAAAATATCATGTTCTCCATCTAAGAAACATTCTTTTCCGTTGTTGTCCATTTTCTCTTTGAGATATTCAAGAAAAATTCTCATTTCTTTTTCTGAATCGGAAATGTACAAAATAGAATCCTTCTCTCTATCATCAATTATTTGTTTCGATTCATTATCACAAAATTCACACATTCTTATCCACCACCAAACTATTTATGATTCTTCCACCAAAACAACACTTTTCCGCAAGGAATACTGTGCGACTGATGCATAAATTCTTCTGAACCCTCATAAACAATTACAGAGTTAAAATCAATGCGGTCTTTAAATAATTCACAATTTTTAGTAACTTTTTCTAAAGCATAATTGATTGCTTCATCATAGGTCTTGAACCATTTTTCCGCTGCGCCATATGCAAGCGCGCAAGTTCCGCTCTCGTCAAATACGATATATCCGTCTTTGCTTTGTGTTAATTCATTCATTCATTCTTCCACCTTTCTGTACGGATTAAAAAATTCTTTATCCTGTCCGATTCCAAGATGTTCTCTCAATGAAAAATTAGTTATCCGCTCTCGATTAAAAGAATTGCTGACAATATAATTTGCTAACTCCCCATCTTTCCATCCGTCCGTACTTGTCATAGAATCATAAATCTGTTTATATTCTCCGGTCAGCTTGCCAAATTCAAACCATCCCAAGTCAAGTGTTACTCCGTAATCATAAAATCCCTTGTCACACCACTTTCTGACATAATACATTAACTGCTTATATGAGAATCCAAGTCTTTCAAAAATATTTCCAATAGCTCTTATGCTCAATTCACGGTCGCTCGAACGCAATTTTCTTTTCTGTTCATTCACGCAAGCTCTAAAAAATATTTCTTCTAATGGTTTCATTCTTCCACCAACTTTCTACCGCAGATAGGGCAAAAATTAATTTTTACGGATCCTGCAACCTCTTTTCCATCGCTATTGTCGAAAATCATGTTATTTTCAGCTCCAAAAAGAACTAAATTTCCTTTACCATCAATGATTTTCTTTTTATTCCGGCAAAAATCACACATATTACACCTCAATCATAGCAAAAATCGGAATCCTCGTGAGATTCCGTGTCTTTTGTTTGATATAAATATTCCACAATGTTTTTATCGTACTCACACGCCATTTTGCGTAAATACCAACCTTAAATAGCGGCACAGGGAATCGAACCCTGTCAGCCAAAACCATGCCAACCGCTTTCAAATCTGCAATTTCTAATCACGGATGGGTTTTCTGTTACCAATAATGTCGCTATCATCCATAAGTCTCCATTGACCGGAACTATTGCAGTAGCACCCGACTAAGCGGAGATAAGGATAAACGCAGATATTCGGACTCGAACCGAAACACCGTTTTCGGCTACTGACTGTTTAGCAAACAGTTTCCTTACCAGTTAGGATTATATCTGCACGCGCCGGGCATGGAAGTTCCCTACCCGAACCATTCCTTGCGTTTCAGAATGGCACGGTGCTACTAACACCGCTCAATGGCTTGTGGCGGTATCGAGCCGCCCTATACAGATTTTCAGTCTGTCGCTAATCCATCTCAGCTAACAAGCCATGTCGTGTAGTTTCCGTTTTTCCTTGCTCCACACTACACTAAGTGCAAGGTTCTTTTAGTCAGCGGTTACCGCCATCTTTTGAATGACAACCGCTCAATCCAGTTACCTGTGCTAAGTTTAACCGGTATATTGATTAGCACCTGCATTTCTGTAATAAACACACTAGGGGTGTACTGGCAACATCACCTGTGGGGATTACAGGAATCGAACCCGCGACAACCCGGATATAAGCCGTGTCTTCTGCCACTGAATTAAATCCCCATAACCGCCATCAGACGGTTAGCAATAATGTTTATCGTGCTATGCCTTGCACTATCCGGTTTACAGCATTTCACCGGCAACTCAATGTTACCATGCAAGCCTATTTCCATGGTTCTACTCCGAATTAAATTATTGCAGAGCAATAGACAAGCATCGTATTTCAGCCAAAACATAGACCGCCTGCAAGCAGACAGCATAATTTGACCGAGTAGGTGGGTGAGGATTTGAACCTCACATAATCGAATTCTGAAAAGGTGTTGTTGCTGATTACGGATGATTTTCCGCCTATCACTTGGCAACACTCTTACCGATCAGCTTCTTTGCTTGCATTTCGTTCTGCCACCACCTAACTTCTTAAGGGGAATTACATTTTCACAGCTCGGACACCGTGGGATAGATGCCCGAACCATGATTGACTGCTATATGGATTGCACGTCTGCAAATTACAAAGCAGATACCGCTCAACGCCATATAGTCTTACGCCAAGATGCCGCCCTCTGCGACAAATACCACCGGACGGTCTCGCACCGTCCTTAACAGAATCGTCCTAGTGGCGAAAGGAGGAACCCAAATGCTTGAATCACTCAACCAAGGGTTCAAGTACATATGAAAAACATACGTGGCTACATGGAACGTCAACATGCAACCAATTAGGCTACCGGGATTCGAACCCGGGAATACAGGAATCAAAATCCTGTGCCTTACCACTTGGCAATAGCCCAATGTTTCATTCGTCCGCAAACGTAATTCAAAGCCTAACGCCGATAGATCAATTATTCAGCCGAGAATTATCATTTGCGGACTTAAGCTATACCGGATGCTCCGATTTCTCGCTCTGGTGCTCGGCGTCGCTTTCCAGATTTAGCAAATCTCCGGCACTATCCGGTTGCTTTGATTTTGTTATATGTATTCTTTCGACCACGCTCAAAATTGGCGGCAGAAAGTAAATACCAAATATTGGATCATAAATTGTCATATTGTTATCTCCAAATGACCATAATATTCATTGCAAAGATCGCGTATGAAAGCAAATAACCAATTGCGTTTGAATTGTCTTTTTGTTTTACCTGTCCTCCCATAAGTCCAAGTATTACAAGGGCATCTATCGCCGTAGCGATTATATTTAAAATCATATCAATATCTCCCATCCTCAAAGCTGTGTTCCTGTTTGAATCGTTCCATTTCATTTACGCTCATACCGAAGATCCCGGCAGATGAATCAGAGTCCGTATGTTCGAAATACTCGCCCTGCTGTGGAAACATAAACCGGAACATAGCATAGTTTGCAACGTCACACAGGTATTCAAGGTTTCCGGTCTCTTCAAACTTGGCAAGATTCATTTTCAAACTTTCAATTGCATCCACGTTTCCGGAGGAAAAGTTCATTCTTGCTGGCCCGTATTTGTAATATGACTGCTCAATCAAACCTTTGCGCTTTTCATCAAAGGTTTCGGAATACTCGGTTTTCATCAACTCATTGCTGCAGCTTGCCATTAAACATCACCTTCCGCTCTGTGGTTTGCTCTTTCAATGTCAAACCCTTCCGGATAACGTGCCTTAAGCTTGTCTACATTCATCTGCATGATCTCATCAAGGCTCCAGCCGAAGGATTCGCAAAGCATTGCAAGATACCAACAAATATCGCCTGCTTCTTTCTTTGCGTGGTCAATATTAAGCTGTTTCTCATGGAAAATCCATTTTTTGATTATGTCGTTAAATTCTCCAACCTCGCCAGATAACCCCAAACAAGAATTGAAGATGCCGCCAAAGTCATAATCTTGCAACGCAGATGCGATATTGTTCTTTTTGCAAAATTTAAGCAAATCGAATTTATCCGAAATTCTTTCTGTCGCTTTGCGATCATTTGTCCGCATTGCTAATTTCTGATACTCATTTCCGGTCATATATCATTCTCCTGTCCGAAACACTCTTTTTTTGTTTTTAAAAATTTTTTGGAAATGTAGTTGCGATTCGCAACGTGAAAGTGAATTGTTATAAATTTATTATAGCCTATTTACGGTGAAAGTCAATGGGTGTTGTTGTAAGTGGCTTTTTATTTTTTGAGGTATTTAAGGTACTTAGTAGCCGCCCGGTGGTCTTTCTGTCAGACCCCCTCCCCATCCTTTTCTTGCAAACATGGGGATCTAAAATGTTTTCCGTTTCGTTCTGTTGTCATTGTGTGAAAATCAAATTGTTTTAATACAATTCATGTCATACCCTTGCAACTATTCGCAAAACCTAACTTTTCCGAATAGTTCACGAATAGTTAAAACGCTACAACCCTTGATATTACTACGTTTGTGAATTGTAGAATAATCACACACAATTTAAACTGTATTATTTACCTCTGCATCTGTGAATTGTGTGTCAATTACGTGCAATTCTTGGCTCTTTTTCTCGTCCAATCTTGGCAGCTCCTGCGCTGTGATTGCTCTTCTCTGGGTGGCATTATCTCCAATGCCGGGCTGGTTCATGCCGAACTCGTTATTGCCCACGAACATGGTGCCTACAGGGCTGTTGGAGTCATACGCACGATCAAGTATACAATCCTTACGAGATCGTTGCAATTTTTGCCACATCTTGAAAGCCAACGAACTTGGTTCTTCTGTGCTCCATATATCCATTGTGTTTGTAGGTATATTACAAAAATAACTGAATGCTACTGTACTTACCAGCTTACTATAGACATTGGAGATATATATATAATAATCACAGAGTTTATATAATACCTCTCTGTCATATCTGTTACAATTAGTCGGTATAGTTGCATTACCAAGAGGTTTCAAGCTCTTGTCTTTTAGTACCGATGTATCAGGGAATAGATGCATACCAACATACTGCATAACAGCTTTCCATTGTCTCTGTCCAGCTTTTAGTAAATCTTCGATGTGAAATTCTATACAAGCGTTGTCTATTAAATCTTGTACAGTTGATGTGTATATCTGTACTGTACCTAGATCCACTATAAGTCTTGTAAGATCTACGCTCTCTATATCCTGCATATATTTCACACCTCCAATCTGTTTTATTTCTCTCTGCTTTTGGTATACACTATTTCCGGGGTTAAAGTCAAGCCTTAATTTTTTACGGTGGTATTATATACTTACGCCGCGCGCGTATGCGGATATACACTTACTATAAACCTATAGGATTTAGATACATTGTATTATTATTAATTTAAAAGATTAAGAAAAAGATAGAGAAAGAGAAACATAGTTCTGAAAAAGCGACGTCAGACGATTGTCTCGCCTTATGTCAGACGATTGTCAGACGATTTTTTGCAAAAACTGATACTATTCTATCATTTTGGGACTTGTCAAAGACCTAATACAACTAGCTTTGTTTATAAAAATTTAAGAAAAGTTTCATAGTTCGTTTACGATTTTTCGGAGATTTTGTAAGATATGCCCGGACACGTTGTTGATTTTGGACATGGCAAAAAAGAAAAGGCAGCCGGAAAACTGCCCTTGTCCAATCTTTTATTTATCCTGTTTATCATCCTCGGTCGGAATCACTGACCAACCTTTATAACTATATCCGGGGCGTTGCCCTTCTGGAAGTGTCCCAAGAACCGATCTTTTAACGCGGCTCAACCCCGCAATTATATTAAAAAATTGCTTGCTGTCCGGCTCTACTCCAAAATATTTATTGCAATTTTCCCTAAGCCAAAAGGACAGGGAGTGAATATAAAAGTGCTCTCCCTCTGGGCTTACTAAATGCCAATCTATCGCCGCCCTGTTTGTTTCAAACCGTCCGGATTTCGGACTGTTCTTTGCGGCTTCTGTAGCTTTTCGCTGTATTTCTGTATTTCGCGGATTCGCGCGCCTTGTTTCTGACATCCTGCGCTTGCTCTCTTCGGAGCGCTTTAACCCCGTATGTGTTTGGCTCAAATGTATCAACCGGCATTCTTTCGAGCAGGTCACAATGTCACGCGATGATTCGCAATAAAACCCTTTCCCGCAGACAACGCATTTTTTTACAACTTTAGCCATGTTTTTATTTGCTCCTTAATGCAGAATAGCGGAGCTTATCGACTCCGCTAGCCTTTTATTTGTTCAATGTAAAAGTGTATTCGCCCTGGAATTCATCATCTGTAACCCATTCAATTTTTACTGCCTTTTCTTCCTCTGAAAGTTCTTTTCCAAGTTTTCCGAGTGGTATAAAATCTACAACTAAATTCGCATACCCATCTTCCTTTTGTAATTTAACAGACTTCAATTTCAAGCCTGAAACGCCGCCAAGATCATAATCTTTTATGATCTGATCAAAGCCTTTCTCTATTGTGTCTATTAAAGTTTCACCCGTGATTTCCCGATAGTTTGCAGTGCCGCTTGTATAATATGGGGCGTAATATCTCCACACGGTTTTTTCTGTTACTTCCGTGTTCAGATCAGCGGCTTTCTTAGCAGCCTTTTCTTTGTTGTCATAACTCCATTCAATGCCCCGATCTTTTACAATATATTTTTTCATGGTGTTTCTCCTTTCTTGGCTTTCGCCGTTGCTCTGTTTTCTTGATCTGTCATTATAATATCATGAGTGCCTTATAATGTCAAGTGATATTTTTCAAAAAGTGCCTTATATTTTATTTTAATCTCTCCAACTGCTCTAACTGGATCAACACCGCCTCTTTTATAAAGGCGTTTATACTTTTTCCGCTTACTTTCTTGATCCGTTCTTTTGTCCCGGATGGCAACAGGCAATTAACACGGTCTACTGTTTTTGTATACTTAGCTACTGCTTGCCGCCTTTGTTCGGTCTGTTTTTCTGTATATTCTGCCATTTGTTTTCCTCCCTGCTTTTATATATGTACTTTAAATATAGCATAAGTGCCTTATTATAGCAAGGATTATTTTTCTTTCTATATTATAGTAATCCTATAAATGTTTTATAAATAAGTGCCTTATGTATTATTCACAATTCCATTGATATTATAAGTGCCTTATTTTGTTTATTTCGCATATTGCATAAGTGCCTTATATTTACTATAATACAAGTATCAAATGAAGTACGAAAGCGAGGTTACAACATGAAAGATATGAAAGCGGCAGAAACATTATTAGAAAGCAAAGGTTATTATATTTCGAACCAGTTTGACGGTTTCACCACTCTTCCAGATGAATATGAATTGAGCGATGTAAACGGAAATGTGGTTATTGACCATTTGAGCGAAGCGCAGATTTTACAGATTTCGGAAATTTTATAGGGAGGGCTTAAATATGAGAAAGACGGGAATGCGTTTTACATGGAGAACAACAAAGAACAGTGACGCAATCAATGAGCTAAAAAAGAACAATATCGCATTTGAGTATAACCACTTTGGGGAACTCACAGCCGACTTTTACGGAATCGGTATTTTTGAAATAGTTGATTTTGAACACGTCCAAGGCGATGTATTTGAAATCTGCATAGCATAGCCGAAACGCTCCGATTTTGGAGCGTCAGCCGCGGGATGGTCTCCCGGCTCTGATGATGGCAGACCAGAAAGGAAACTATATGACAGTTGCAGAAAGAAAGATAAATACAGAGGATTTAATAAGCTTTGAGGAAATCGCAAAGAAGCATATAGCCGGGGAATATTTAGCAATCGGCGACAATGGAAAAAGCTATCATGCTTCCTATGTTCCGGAATATGAGCCATCTGGCGTAATGTTCTTTTGCATTCCATCAGATGTTGAAATCTTAGGATATTTAGAAATTATTTAAGTCGAAACCGCCACCCGGCGGTCTGTAGGAACTGCCCCACCTGCACTGATGAGACAGGGCACACAATGAAAGGATGGTTGATTTTATGGCTACAGTTAAATTACAAGGAATTTATGAAAGAAGAAACGCTATCCCGGCGGCAGAACTCAAGCCAGGCATGGTTACAGTTTGGAATTTTGGATACACCGAGACGGTAAAAAGCGTTGAGCCTACCAAGAGCGGAAAAAGCGTCAGATGCGTTATTATTTCCGACGAAAGTGGAAAAGAATACACGCGAACAATGCGAAACGATAGACTTGTAGCAATCGCATAGGCAAGGGCGGCTTTTCCGGGGTTCGATTCCCCGGCTTGCTTTTACCCGGAGCAACCGGAAAAATTTAGAATATGGAGGACTTGAAACCATGAAAAGAACGCTATACGAATTATTTATGGAATGTGATTGGAACGCCTGCCGTGTACCGTGGAGAATATACGGCGAAAACAATAAATTGATCTGCGCAAATTACGGCGCAGAAACCGGGAATGAATTTGACGATATGCAGGTAAAAAGCTACTCATACAACAAAAACAAGAATTATGTACGAGTTTATGTAAAGTAACCAACCGCCGCAGAGGATGCACGCCGGATCACTACCGGCGGCGGTTTTTACTCAAAAATGAGCAAATAAAAGGAAAGAGGTATAAGAAATGGAAGAAAGATATATTTTGCACACGGGAAAAGGTGTGCAGATCGTAACAGAATCGCAAGCAATTAACAACGCGCTAGATCAAGAAAAAAGCGGCGTTATTCCGCGTTACTCATTCCGGGATTATAAGACCGGGGAAAAACTTACACCGCCCGGATGGATTGTATGGTCAACTTTTGCGGACGGATGCGGCGTTGTGTACCGCAGATCTGACGGAAAAATGATCGTAACAACAGGATTTCAAGGGGATTTTGTTGTAATTTAAGGCGGTACCATTCCGCCTTTTTCGCGTGCTTGGTGCATCCGTTCCGGTTCGATTCCGGCGGCGTGGACTTATTAACCGATGGTCATATATTGGGACTGCATCGGGTTATATGGCGGCATATTGCCGTCACACGGCGCGCCGCAGCCGTAAATAATCGCGGTTGATCTGCTTTAATGCAGACGCAAGACACGCGGGAAAGCTCGTTTCTACCGTTCTATCATTAAGAGCGGCGGCAAGATCGCAAGCCGTCACTATTGCGGCACTTTGGAGCTTGTGCATCTCCAACAAAAAACAGATTGCACACCGTTCCGCCGGATGCGGGCATATAACGCACATTGACAAATAAACACGATATAAGGAGGTATAAGTGTATGACCTACGATATTAAAGCGGATTTTAACGGGCAAGCTCTGCACCGGGTGGCGTATGGGGATATGCAAGCATGGTTAATTATAAACCAATTATCGCGTGACGGATGTAGGGATATATGCATGAGTGAGCGCGGAACGTCTGGAGGTAGGAAAGATGGGAAAATATGAGTATATCGGGAAAAGGGAAATCATGCGCCGGGTGTCTGCCCTTGGTTATCTGGCAATATCCGGCAAAATGTGCGGATACTCGAAATTTGAAGGCGTGGAATGGGTGGAATCTGCAAAAATCAAAATAACAGCCCAGCGTGGCGGTGATTGGTTGCAGATCACGCAAAAGTTGGAAAGCATAACACACACTTACAGCCGGTACGATGGGAAAAACTATCTTGACAAGTGGTAAAATGCGGTCTATGCTAGACTATAACTATAGCCGGGCAAGCGTCTTCTGGCGTTTGCCTGTGATCGGCAATATCATCAAATATCATCAATGAATTATCTATATATGGCATAACATATAGTGTATTTGTGTTATTTGCGGAATGCCGCAGATAATTGCACGTTTGTTACATGTTTTTGAGAATCCGTAAAAATGGAATCTTGACCCTAAAACGCTACCCCAGGGGGGTACAAAAAAATTACGAAATATTTTTTGGGGCGCGGAGAAAATTTTCTTTCGTGAAAATCAAAGACCGCGCCGCGTAGTCACTTTTGCTCAACTCTTCTATCAGCCTTTCCCTAGTCATTTCCGGATTCGTCCGGTGCACGTACTGTAAGAGTTCTGAAATTTTATCCATTATGCAACCTCCATAATTTCAATCAATAGTCTGTCTGCTATTTCAAATACTTCTCTTCCGTATGTAGCTAAGAAGTCCGCTACAATTTCCTCTGTATCAATATCCATGTATACATTGTACGAAAGGCAGAACGCATGACATAATTCGTGGCATAACACACGGTCAAGGAATTTTCCGCGCAAATCATCCGCAAGATATATCGTTTTCGTGTCCCTGTCGGTCATGCCTACCGTTCTGCTTCCGTCACTTCTCTGTAGCATATCGCTATAACGTGATACTTTGACCAAATTCCACATTTCATTGTTTATCGTGAACAATTTACCACCTCGCAAACAAAGAGGGCAAAATGCCCTCTCTATTACATTTTCGTGACAAGCGTAGTCAGCTTTGTCTTGGTTAACTGTTTCTCTTCCGGGGACATACCGGAAAACAGTTCGGTCACATCTTCAGAAAGAGATTTCATGTACTTTTCGAGTTCTTTCATCTTTGCGTCCTTATCTTCCGGTGAATTTCCGTTATGCATTTCCTTTGTCTCCATGTAACTTCTCCGGCTCATACCGGCTCTGCCCTCTCTTGCATCGTGAGTACCGGTACTCATGCCGTTATTTCCGCTCATAGGATCTGAATAATACATCTTCCCCATACTCATTCGGTCAAGGTCTCTCATTCGGTCGTATTCCGGCATTCTCTCCCATTCGTGGTAATCTTCCGGCATCTGATGGTAATATGGCGGTTCTGCATATCCTCTGCGTGTTCCGCGCCCTTTCGGTGCAAATCTGCCATTTGAGTACCGGTACTCATTGTAGTATCTTCTTCCCGGATAATCTCCAAATTCTTCCATCATGCGCATGATTTCTTCATCTTCGGACTTTTTCATCGCTTCAACAATGTTATAGTCCTTGTCAAAGCATACGATGTTCTTTGCAATCTCTGTCCAATCCTTGAGATCATCAAGGTTTTGTCCCTCAAAATTCTCAATTCCGATGCCGTCAACTTTAGCCTTGACGCATTCCATTATCTGTTTAGCCCATTTGTGCATATGTTTTTACCTCCACAATCTAATATAATTTGTTCTATATCGTCTCTTTTATTTACCAATACTTCTTTCAATAAAGTTTTATACTCTATTTTTTCATCTCTTGATATTTGCCTTAAATCAGTTTCCTTTCCTTTGTAGTGAACTCTACAAAACCCTTTCAAATTCATAGCAATCTCAAAAGGAAGTTCTAAATCACAAATCCTATGGTGCATAATTCCATATTTAAGATTATACATCTCACATAATTCACTTAACGTCTTTCTTTCTCCGCGGTAATCGATATAAATATTTCTGCTTGTATTATTGCATTGCTCTTTTTGCGTAATCCAACGACAATTTGACGGTTCATAATTTCCATTAAAATCTATTCTATCTATAGATAAATTCTCTTTGTACCCATTTTTTATAGACCAATTATAAAAATTTTGAAAACCGCCTTCTCCTTGCCATTCATCACATACTTTGACGCCTTTAGCACCATACCACTTATACGCCTTATCTTTTCTGTTTTCACATCTTCTTCTCATTGAACACCAAACCTCGAACAATTTGCTGTTACTCATATTATGCGTAGTCAGTTCATTTATATGGCGATTTCGATTTTCATTGTTGAGACACCCACAGCTTTTTGTATATCCCCCTTTGAGTTTTGAACTTTCAACAGTTGTTTCTTTTCCACAAACACATCTACATTTCCAATATACTTTTTTACTATTATTCCTATATACTCTTTTAATAACTGTTAGCCTGTTAAATGTCTTGCCTGTCAAATCATCAAAATTATATGCCGTCATTCCTTTTTTAAAAGCCATCTTTCAATCTCCTTTATACGTATATACTTATTTACGTATATTATAACAATTTTGCATATTTACGTCAATACGTATTTATGGTATACTGTTAAAAAGGAGGTTTTGCAATGTCTAAAATCAAATTCACAACCACAATAGAAAGCGAATTGTTGGAAAAGATTAAAATTCAAGCAATCAAAGAGCATCTTTCTGTATCAGCAATATTAGAAAGACTTATTATCGAATACTTATCAAGCTTGTCTAGTAACGATTAAATTAGAATTCTGCACTTCAATAGCCTGTGTAGATGTATTCTGTACCGCTACTGTACTGCAACAGCCACAAGGTACATCAACGTATGCCTGTGAACTAATATTCTGTAAATTTTGTGCTGCGGCTGGCGTTACAATCATCTTTGTTGACTGCAAAGGTTCTCCATCAACCGCGATTGCAAGCGAAATCTCTCCGACTGTTCCGCCTGTCGGGATCTGAATGTTGCCGGAATACGACACAAGGAATCTCGCTTTGCACTGATTTGTGATACCTCTTAGCTTGATAATTCCACTTCCCTGTCTGTGGACGATACATTTTGTTCCGTTTACTGCTGTTTCTGTGAATGCCACATCTTCTCCAGCGGCAACGGTTTGTAATGCAATTCCTGTTACTTCCATTATTTTTACCTCTCTTTCATAAAAATAAGGGCAAACATTACAGTCTGCCCTTTGATTATAAGTAATACTGCATAGCAGACATGATCGAGTTAAACTCAATTAAGATACTCAATTATTTAGTTTTAGCAGCCACAACCGGTGTTGCATCCGCATCCATATGCATAAGCATTTGGGTTAGGTACAACATATGCCGGGATAGCAGACGGATTTACTGCATTGATAATCTGCTGTGTCTGAGCTGCCATCTGAGTTGTAAGTAATGCACTCTGACGATCCTGTGAAGCTGCTCTACGCAGATCATTATTTTCTGCCTGTAAGGAAGAAATTTTTTCATTGCATAGATAATCGAGAATAGCGCGTGTTCCTGCATTCTGACTGTCGATAATGTCTCTCGTGTTGCTGTTCATGGTGTTCTGCAACGCGCAAGTGTTAGTTGCCATGTTGTAGTTTACGCCTTGGATAGCTTCTCTTGTTTCGCAGCAGCAGTTTGCGAGCTGTGACTGTAATGCGTTTGTATTCTGCATGTTAGCGACTGTATCAGCATTGATAGCCTGCTGGATGCCGAATCCGGTCTGCAAAATGTTTGTGTTGATGCCATTCATGCCTGTTTGCACTGCATAGAATCCGTCACAAAGTCCGTTTGTAATGCCATCAAGTTTTGACACAACCGCCTGATTATCAAATCCACGCTGGATTTCGCTTCCGACGCCACCATTCATTCCGTTTCCTCCGAATCCGTTACCGAATCCACCCCATCCGAAGATAGCGAAGATAACGATAATGAACCATAACCATGAGCCTTCTGCGCCCCATCCATTGTTATTTCCGTTTCCGTCAATGTTCGCAACAAGCGGAACGGATGCACAATTACCTGTGTTAAACATAGAATTTACCTCCATAATTCATTTTTATATACATAATCTTGCAAGAATTAGTATCACATTCCTAATTGGCTTTTAAACGACTCAAAAGCCTTATCTGCGTCAATTCCCTTTTCTTTGCACAAATTCCTAGCCATCTGCTCAATGCCCTTGGAATCTCCTTTTTGTGCCATCTGCATAGCATTTCTAGCCATGGGGTTGCTCATTACGCTGTTATTCCCCATCATTTGTTGTAAAAACTGCTGTGGGTTTTTCATTCCCTGTAACATCTGCATAGGATTCATTAAGACTCACTCTCCTTTTGTGTTCTTGAAGATTTTCTTTGCGTTTGTGAAGATAGCTTATCTTCCAACTCTTCCATCTTTCCAAACAAGCAATCCAATTTGTCAGTAATAGCCTTTGTCGCATCATCAGATAGCCCTATTTCAATTCTTTTATCATCACTCGAAGAATCTGCCATCTGCTCATTAAAAGGCTTGTAAACGGTCTTTCTGATTGTTCCGTTGGCATCCCATTGTTTTGCTACGATTGCGCTCATGTCCTGCATCGGAAAAAACGCAACGCTTCCATCCATAGGTACATCATTTGCCATGATTGCTGATTCCGACTGTACTACTTTTCCTTGGATTCCAAGAAACTGCGGTTGCATCTGCGGAATCTGCGGCTCTGGCTGTTGAAACCTCTGCATTGGGTTGTACTGATATGCGGCATAGCTTGGGTTTGGGTTAAATGCCATATTCTGATTTTGCATCTGATACATTCTCTTCCTCCAATACTTCCTTGATTGCGTGAATCATTGCTGATTGGTAAACAAGCGGAACCTTTGACACATCTTCTCTTGTTAATATTTTTTCAAGAATTTCATCCGTAAATAACATTCCGCATCCCTCCTATGCTTATATTTTTGCATAAAAAAATACGGTTCTTCCGCAAAAAATAAGCAGAAAAACCGCAATAAAAAAAGACGCTCAATGCGTCCAAACTTCCATAGTAATCATATTCAATTAACTTTTAGCACTTGTACAAGAAACTCCTTTCTTTAGTAAAATAAAGGCTTCCGAGCCTTTTTTGATTACCTTTTGATTACTTTTTGATTACTCTCTTTCCCCTAATCTATAGAAAACCTTGATTTTATGTGGTTTTCTGAAAGCCAATAAGGGGACTCGAACCCCTGACCCACGCATTACGAATGCGTTGCTCTACCAACTGAGCCATATTGGCAAAACGTACTTGTATATAATACCAAAACCGATTCAGAAAATCAACTGTTTTTTCATAAAATTTATATTAAAAAAAGATTGACTTTTCACATGGATTCTGTAGAATAGAAACTGTTGAGTTTATAATCAGTAAACAAAAAATCAACTAACAATCATGTTTCATAAATTTACGGGAGGCATGCCATGGACATTGGACACCGCATGAAAGAACTGCGCATCCAGTACGGACTGACGCAACAGGAGCTGGCGGACCGTGCCGAGCTGACCAAGGGCTTTATCTCACAGTTGGAACGAAACCAGAACTCTCCGTCCATCGGAACTCTTCTGGATATCATCCAGTGCCTTGGTACGACACCAGCAGAATTTTTTACAGATGAAGAGCCGGAACAGATTGTTTTCAAACAGGAAGATTATTTTGAAAAAACCGACGAAGAAAAACACTGCTGTATTGAATGGGTCGTTCCCAATGCACAGAAAAACCAGATGGAACCGGTTCGTCTGACTTTACACGCCGGTGGACGGTCAGAAGTTTATCAGCCCCATGAGGGGGAGGATTTCGGTTATGTAATCACAGGAAACGTCCGTATCCACTATGCCGGACAAAACCAGACGGTACATGCCGGGGAATCTTTCTATTTTAAAGCAGGAAAAAAGCATTATCTGGAAAACACCGGTGCAAAAGATGCCGTCATCATCTGGGTTACTACCCCACCAAATTTTTAAGAGGACAAACGTATGAGTAAACATTTAATTGATTTTATTGGAATTTCCAAATCCTACGATTCCAATCTTGTGTTGGATGATTTAAATCTGTATATCCGGGAGAATGAATTTCTGACCCTTTTAGGTCCGTCCGGATGCGGAAAAACTACAACCCTGCGTCTGCTGGGAGGCTTTGAAAGCCCGGACAAGGGACAGATTCTGTTTGACGGACAGGATATCACAGCTCTTGCAGCCAATGAACGGAAACTGAATACCGTTTTTCAGAAGTATTCTCTTTTCCCGCATATGTCCATCGCCGAAAACATTGCATTCGGCCTTAAAATAAGTAAGAAAAGCAAAGCATATATTCAGGATAAAATCAAATATGCCTTAAAACTGGTCAATCTGGAAGGCTTTGAAAACCGTTCGGTCGATTCTCTCTCCGGTGGTCAGCAGCAGCGTATCGCCATCGCCCGTGCGATTGTAAACGAGCCAAAAGTCCTTCTTTTAGATGAACCTCTCGGTGCACTTGATTTAAAACTGCGCCAGAGCATGCAGTATGAGCTCATCCGTCTGAAAGAAGAACTTGGAATTACTTTTGTATATGTCACCCACGATCAGGAAGAAGCACTGACCATGTCCGATACCATTGTTGTCATGAATCAGGGATATATCCAGCAGATCGGTACTCCGGAAAACATTTACAACGAACCGGAAAACGCATTTGTTGCCGATTTTATCGGACACAGCAATATCATTGACGGAACCATGATAAAAGACGAACTTGTAGAGATTCTCGGTGCCCGTTGGGCATGTGTCGACAAAGGATTCGGCAATAACAAGCCGGTCGACGTTGTCATCCGTCCGGAAGATGTAGAACTTGTCGATCCTTCGGAGGGAACGCTGCAGGGCGAAGTAACCTCCCTGATTTTTAAAGGCGTTCACTATGAACTTGATGTCATGGCCGGCGGCTATGAATGGCTGGTTCACACCACCAGATTTGTTCCGGTCGGCACCAAAGTCGGCATCAAAGTAATCCCGTTCAATATCCAGATTATGCATAAACCGGAATCTTCCGATGAAAAGGCGGTGGAGATCGATGCGTAAATTTAAACAGCAATTTCTTGCCGGTCCATACCTCATATGGATCATCGGTTTTATCCTCCTGCCGCTTATCATGATTCTTTACTATGCATTTACAAACGGCGATGGCAGTTTTACGTTATCCTATATCACAGCGATAGCAGATGAAACCAACCGCAAAGCCATGGGACTTTCCCTGAGACTTGGAATTATATGCACCATCGTGTGCCTGGTTCTCTCCTATCCGCTGGCAATGATTTTAAATAATATGAAAATCAAAAATCAGGGACTGGTTGTTTTTATCTTTATGCTTCCGATGTGGATGAACTTTATGCTCCGTATCCTGGCATGGAAACTTCTGCTTTCCAAAAATGGTGTAATCAACTCCATTCTCACAGGTTTCGGACTTTCCCGCATCAATATCATAAATACACCAACGGCAGTTGTCCTTGGCATGGTATACGACTTCCTGCCATTTATGCTGCTGCCAATCTACAACTCCATGACACGAATCCGTAAAGACTGGATTGAGGCGGCCCGTGATCTGGGTGCCGGAAATGTAACCATCTTTTTAAAGATTATCCTTCCGCTTACCGTATCCGGAATCATCAGCGGAATCGTCATGGTATTTGTCCCGTCACTTACCTCGTTTGCAATCTCGCAGGTATTAGGCGGTGGTCATGTTCTTTTAATCGGAAATGTGATCGAACAGGATTTTATGCAGGGTATGCAATGGAATGCCGGAAGCGGTCTTTCCTTTGTTCTTATGATTTTTGTGATTGCAAGTATGACTATTGTAAATATATTTGATAAAGAAGGGGAGGGAACATCCATATGTTAAAAAAATGTGCATCCCGGATCTATATGGTCCTGATTTTTGCCTTCCTTTACCTTCCGATTATTGTGTTGATTGCTTTGTCTTTCAACGATTCCCGTTCCAAGGTAAAATGGGGTGGCTTCACGCTCCGGTGGTATACCGGCTGTTTTCAGGACGAAAAGATTATGACTGCATTTGTCACAACTTTGCAGGTCACTTTCCTGTCCGCAATTATTTCCACACTGATCGGAACACTTGCCGCGCTCGGCATAGCCGCCATGAAAAAACGGCACCAGACCGTTTATCTCGGTGCGACAAACATTCCGCTTCTGAATGCGGATATCGTAACCGGTATCTCCATGATGCTTTTGTTTGTGAAATTTATCGACCTCGGATTTGTGACGGTTCTTCTGGCGCACATTACTTTTAGTATTCCTTATGTTATTTTAAATGTGCTTCCGAAAATGAAACAGACAAACCGCAGCACCTATGAGGCGGCACTTGATCTCGGAGCAACGCCGCTGTATGCATTTTACAAAGTCACCTGGCCGGAAATCCGTCCTGGTGTGTTCTCCGGATTTATGATGGCAGTCACCATGTCACTGGATGATTTTTCCATCACCTATTTTACCAAAGGAGCCGGGGTCAATACCCTCTCCACCATGCTCTACACAGAACTTCGCAAAGGAATCAAACCGGAATTGTATGCACTTTCCACGATTCTGTTCTTTGCCGTTCTGCTCATTCTTCTTGCCGGAAATGTTTATCCGGGGAAGAAGCGTGTTGCAGCCAAATAAATTTTCCATTGGAATTTTATTCCAGCCGAAAGGAGTCCTATTATGAAAAAAAGAATTTTCTCTGCCCTCTTAATTTCTGCTCTGGCAGTCAGCGCACTCACTGCCTGTGGGGGATCTTCCTCTGCGAAAAAAAGCGGACAGACCTTAACCGTTTTAAATTACGGAAAATATATCGATGAGTCCGTAGTCAAACAGTTTGAAAAAGAAACCGGTATCACCGTCAAATACGAAGAATATGAAAGTCCGGAAGAAATGTATACCAAATACAAAGCCGGTTCCATCAACTATGATGTAATCTGCTCTTCCGAATATATGGTTGAGCGTCTGATCAACGAGGGCGAAGTTCTCGAAGAAGATTACGATGCCATGGACAACTACAAAAATCTGGATCCAACGATCCTTGATATGTCTGCTTCCTATGACAAGAATCACACCTATTCCGTTCCATATTTTTACGGGACTCTTGGCCTTCTCTACAACAAAACAACCATTGATGCCAAAACCGTATCAAGCTGGGACTGCCTGTGGGATCCTACCTATGAGGATGAAATCATCATGGAAAATTCCGTCCGTGATACGTTTGCCCCTGCACTGATCTCCAAAGGGTATTCCTTAAACGATACCGATGAAAATCATCTGCGGGAAGCCCTCGACATATTAAAAAAGCAAAAAGATGATAAAATCGTATATGCCTACTATGTAGACGAGACAGCCGATGCCATGATCGGAGAAGAAGCCTCCATCGCACTGTGCTACTCCGGCGAGGCTGCACTGGCCATGGCAGAGAACGACAATCTGGATTATTCGGTTCCAAAAGAGGGATCCAACCTCTGGATCGATTCCTGGTTCATTCCAAAGTCCTGCACTAACCAGACCAACGCTTTAAAATTCTTAAATTTCCTGTGCAAGGATGATGTCGCAGAAAAGAATTTCGAATATGTGCAGTATGCCTCTCCGATTACATCTGTGGTAGAAAATCAGGACGCTGACGTAAAAAATAACGAAGCTGTCAATCCTTCCAGTGACACAATAAAAAGATGTGAAATCTATAAAGCATTAAGTGATGATGATTCCGCCAAGTACACAAAGCTGTGGCAGGAACTTCTCTCTTATTAAAAAACCGAGAAAAATGATTGCAATTTCAGTCAAAACATGCTAAAGTAAATCCACGGTGTCTGGTTAACACCGTGGATTTTTCATCTTCGGAAACGGTCATTCCGAAATTTCCCATATATACATTTGTTTTCAATTACATATGAACTATCAGGAATTTTTAACAACGATCCGTACACAGCTTTCTCTGCGTATCGAGACAGGTGTCACTTTAGACATTCGTTCCTTTACTAAAAATAACGGAACACATTACGATGGTCTGGTACTTCTCCATCCGAAGAAAAACGTGTCACCTGCGATCTATCTGATGCCATACTATCATCGCTATCTGGAAGGGGTATGCCTTGAAGAAATCTGTGAAGATATTCTTCATACCTATCAGGCGCATGCCCCGGAAGAAAATTTTGACACGTCCTACTTTACCGATTTTTCCCGTGCCAGCGAGCACATCGTCATGCGTCTTGTAAGCTTTGAAAAAAATCAGGAACTGTTAAAAGAGGTTCCGTTTTTCCGCTATCAGGATCTGGCCGTAATCTTTTACTGTCTGCTCCATGCAAGTGCCGAAAACCAGGCAAATATTCTGATCCACAATCATCACTTAAACCTTTGGAAAACCGACAAAGAAACGCTCTACCGGCTTGCGAAGAAAAACACGCCACAGCTTCTTCCCCCACAGCTTACCCCGATGAGCAGTCTTCTCAAAGAAATGCAGCTCGTCGCGGAAACTCCACTCCCGGAAGCAGCCCCGCCACTGTATGTTCTGACCAATACGTACCGGACCAACGGTGCAACCGTTCTCCTCTACGATGACATCTTAAAAGAACTGTCCGATTTGTTTGAAAAGGATCTGATCATTCTGCCAAGCAGTATTCACGAAGTACTGATTCTTGCCACCGATGAAAACGACAGGCAGAATCTCGACCATTACACCGCAATGGTAAAAGAAGTGAATGCCTCACAGCTTCAGGATGAAGAAATTCTGTCCGACCATGCCTACTATTACTGCCGGCACAGCCATCTGCTGACCATGCCGCAGCCGGTCTGCACTTCATAGATTATATTTCCAGACACAAAATCCCCGCAGAAAAAATTCTGCGGGGAACATCTATTACATTTCTACCAGTTTATCATATAGCTTCTCATATGCATGTGCCGAAACATTCCAGGAAAAATTGCGATCCATCGCACGATAGATCAGTTCTTTCCATGCGGCCTTTTGTTCATGCTCCACACGATACGCATACCGGACAATATCTGCCATTTCCTGTGCATTAAAATTCGCAAATGAAAAACCACATCCTGTATTTTCATATTCATTGTATGGTTCTACCGTATCCCGGAGTCCTCCGGTTTCACGTACGATCGGAAGTGTTCCGTAACGCATGGCAATCATCTGTGCCAGCCCGCATGGTTCAAACATGGAAGGCATCAGCAGCACATCACTTGCCGCATATATATGGTGCGAACGCTCCTCGGTAAATCCGATATGTACGCTTACCTTGTCCGGATACTTACTCTGATAATGGTGGAACATATTTTCATACTGGCTCTCTCCGGAACCAAGAACCACCAGCTGTATATCCATTTCGGTTAAAAGTTCATCCAATACGCAGCCAATCAGGTCAAATCCTTTCTGGCTGGTCATACGCGATACGATTCCGATCAGGAAAGCATCCTCCCTGACTGGAAGCCCAAGTTCTTTCTGTAATGCAGCTTTGTTTTCTTTTTTCCCACTCACTGCATCTTTTTTCGAATAATTTACCGAAATATAAGGATCTGTCTGTGGATTATATTCTTCATAATCAATTCCGTTTAAAATACCATAAAGGCGATCCTTTCGGGCAGTCATCAGGCCACTTAAGCCCTCTCCCCCTTCTACGGTCGTAATCTCATTTGCATACGTCGGGCTGACGGTAGTAATATAATCTGCATATACCACGCCACCCTTTAAGTAGTTTGCTTCGCCATAAGATTCCAGTTCATATGCATTGAAAATGTGTGCCGGGAGTCCTGTAATATCCATAATCTCCTGAATTCGCCAGCGTCCCTGAAACTGCAGGTTATGAATCGTAAACACGGTTTTGATTCCCGCATAAAAATTATCATCTCCAAATACCGTATGCAGAAACACCGGAATAAGTCCTGTCTGCCAGTCATTGCAATGGATAATGTCCGGAGCAAAATCAATATACGGCAGACTAGCAAGTACTGCCCTGGAAAAATATGCAAACTTTTCCACATCTTCATAGATATTGTTGTATGGAGATTCTCCTGCAAAATAAAATTCATTGTCCACAAAATAAAAGTGAACTCCATGATATTCCGACTCGAAAATTCCAACATACTGCCTGCGCCAGTTCAGATTTACATAAAAATGGCACAAAAATTTTAAATTTGGAAGAAATGAGCGATCCATGCAGGCGTATTTCGGAATAACTACCCGCACATCATACTCTTTTTTGTCAAAATATTTCGGAAGTGACCCAACAACATCGGCAAGACCTCCGGTTTTCACGTATGGAACTGCCTCTGATGAAACAAACAGAATCTTCTTCATACATAACACTCCTTTACTTACTCTTCATCTGTAATCGTATTTTGTCCGTAATAAGAGCGATAAATTCCGAGTTGGTCGGTTTTCCTTTTCCATTGCTGATCGTATATCCGAACAGATCATCCAGCGTATCCATCTTGCCACGGCTCCATGCTACTTCAATTGCATGACGGATGGCACGCTCGACACGGCTTGGTGTCGTATCAAATTTCTTTGCAATCCCCGGATATAAAATTTTCGTAATAGAATTTAACATGTCCATATTCGTCACAGACATGATGATTGCCTCCCGCAAATACTGGTATCCCTTGATATGTGCCGGAACACCAACCTCATGAATTATCTCTGTGACATCCTCTTCCAGTGTCTGTAACGAGTACTTTTCCGGTTTCTTTTCCATCTCAACCGGTCTGCCAATTTCTTTTCGTACTTTGTTTTTTCGACGGTTGAGTGTCTTGATCCGGTCCAAAACAATATTCCGGTCAAACGGCTTCATAATGTAATAATCCGCTCCCCGCTCAAACGCGTCTTCGGTAATCTTTTCATTGCTGATCCCACTGATCATCAGAAATGTTGGCCGGTTCTTTAGTGTATGATCTGCCCTGATCCTGTCAAGGACTGCCAGACCGTCCAGTTTCGGCATAATAATATCCAATAATACAACATCCGGTTCTTTTTCCTTGATCAGATGGCAGGCTTCTTCTCCATCCTTCGCCATCCCGATCAGGTGCAGTTCATCATCACTGGTTACCATTTCTTCCAATAAGTCACGCATAACCTCGTTATCATCTGCAATTGCGACATTTAGTTTTCCCATGTAGGCCTCCTAGAATGTCAAATTCAGTCAAAAATAAGCATACCAGAAAGCACTGTCCGATTTTGTCAAAATTTGTCGATAAATACAGTTAAACTATAGCACAACTGCCAATTTATTTCAATGTCTTATGCATTCTCTTCGAACTGGGAATTATACAAATCTGCATAAAATCCCTTTTGTACCAGAAGCTGTTCGTGTGTCCCCTGCTCTATGATATCGCCATCTTTCATCACCAGAATCAGATCCGCATTTCTTATCGTAGAGAGTCGATGCGCAATGATAAAGCTGGTCCGTCCACGCATCAGATTATCCAATGCCTTCTGAATCCGCACTTCGGTACGGGTATCTACCGAAGAGGTTGCCTCATCCAGAATCAGAATCGGGTTATCCGCAAGGATAGCACGTGCAATTGTAAGAAGCTGTTTCTGTCCCTGGGAAACATTACTTGCATCCTCGTTTAACTCCATCTGGTAGCCACCCGGAAGTGTCTGGATAAAATGGTGGGCATGTGCGGCTTTTGCCGCCTCAATCACTTCCTCATCTGTGGCATCTAAACGGCCATACCGGATGTTTTCCATGATAGATCCCTTAAACAGCCAGGTATCCTGCAATACCATACCAAATGCATCCCGAAGTTCCTGACGGTTAAAGTCGCGGATATCATGCCCATCCACCTGAATGGCTCCGCCTGTCACATCATAGAAACGCATAAGCAGTTTGACCATTGTGGTTTTTCCTGCTCCCGTTGGTCCGACAATTGCAATTTTCTGTCCAGGTGTTACATGAGCGGAAAAATCCCTGATAATGATCTGGCCCGGATTGTATCCGAAACTTACATGGGAAAAATCCACGTAACCATCCACATGGTCGAGATGCACAGCATGTTCAACCGTCAGTTCTTCTTCCTCTTCGTCCAGAAATTCAAATACGCGCTCGGAGGCTGCAGACATCGACTGCAGCATATTTGCCACCTGCGCAATCTGCTGGATCGGCTGAGTAAAATTCCGGACATACTGAATAAATGCCTGAATTTCACCAACCCCGATGGTTCCGCGGATTGCCAGAAGTCCTCCGGAAATTGCCACTCCGACATAACCGAGGTTTCCGACAAACTGCATGATCGGCTGCATCAGTCCGGATAAAAACTGGGACTTCCATGCCGATTGAAACAGAATCTGATTGGTATCTTCAAATTTTTTGATGGTGCTCTCCTGCTTATTATATGCCTGCACCACCAGATGTCCGCCATAGACCTCTTCCACCTGTCCGTTGATATGTCCCAGATATTCCTGCTGCTGGCGGAAATATTTCTGCGAATGTTTGATAATAAACGAAATCAGGATGGCAGATACCGGAAGAATCACAAGTGAAATCAATGTCATAATTCCGGAAATTGAAATCATCATCACAAGTGTTCCGACCAGTGTTGCCACACTCGTAATGATCTGCGTCACACTCTGATTTAAACTCTGTCCAAGTGTATCCACATCATTTGTGATGCGGGATAGCACCTCTCCGTACGTGCGGCTCTCGAAATATTTCATTGGCATGCGGTTGATTTTCTCTGAAATTTCCTTACGCATGCGGTAACAGGTTTTCTGCGTGATTCCTGTCATGATCATTCCCTGTATAAAACTGAATACTGCAGAACAGATATACAGGCCAAGTGTAAACAATAACACTTTGGCAATATAGGTAAAATCAATAGATCCGGTTCCCGCGATCTTTTTTCCGAGACCTTCCACCAATGCATTCGTTGCACGTGCCATAACCTTTGGTCCGGCAACGGAAAAGACGGTAGACACCGCCGCAAAAATCATAACGGCAACGATTGCATACCAGTATCTTCCGAGATAACGAACCAGTTTTTCGATAGAGTTTTTGAAATCTTTTGGCTTTTCTCCCGGCATCATTCCTCTGCCCGGGCCGCCCATCGGACCGTGAGGTCTTCTTGTACGTTGTTCTGCCATCTTATTTCACCTCCTCAGAAAGTCCCAGTTCTTTGGCAGACAGCTGGCTCCTGGCAATCTGCTCGTAAACTTCGCAATTGTGCAGTAATTCCTCATGCGTGCCTTTTCCGACAATCTTTCCATCGTCGAGTACCAGTATCTGGTCCGCATGCAGAATTGTACTGATTCGCTGTGCGACAATGATCACGGTCGTATGTTCCGTCTTTGTCTCAAGCGCTCTGCGGAGTGCCGCATCGGTCTTCATATCCAGAGCGGAAAAACTGTCATCAAACACATAAATCTTTGGATTTTTTGCAATTGCTCTGGCAATGGCAAGCCGCTGCTTCTGTCCGCCGGAAACATTGCTTCCGCCCTGTGCAATCGCACTCTCATACCCATCCTGTTTGCTGTCAATAAACTCTGTTGCCTGCGCAATCTCCGCTGCTTCCCGGATCTGCTCATCTGACGCATCCTCTGCCCCGAAGCGCAGATTGCTTGCAATTGTACCGGAGAAAAGAATTCCCTTCTGTGGTACAAATCCGATATGTTCCCGCAGATCCTGCAATGTATACTTGCGGATATCCGTTCCGTCAAGCGTCATCTCTCCGCCTGTCACATCATAAAAACGCGGAAGCAGGTTGACCAGCGTAGATTTACCACATCCGGTACTTCCGATAATTGCAGTGGTCTTTCCCGGCTCTGCAACAAAATCAATATCCGAAAGCACATCTTCCGTGGCTCCCGGATACCGGAAATTTACATGATGAAAGGCAATCACACCCTCACACTGTTCCATGGCAACCGGCTCTTTCGGATCTGTAATCGTACTTTTTGTGCCTACAACCTCATCTATACGCTCTGCAGCTACACCGGCTCTCGGCATCATGATAGACATCATGGTCAGCATCAGAAATGCCATAACGATCATCATTGTGTAAGTAATAAATGCCGTCATGGAACCAACCTGCATATATCCGCCATCGATCCTCTTTGCGGCAACCCACACAATCAGAAGCGTAATGCAGTACATGATCATCATCATTCCCGGCATCATAAATGTCATAACACGGTTGGTAAACAACTGCGTCTTTGTCAGATTGCGGTTGGCCTCATCAAACCGCTCTTCTTCCCGTTTTTCCCGTCCAAATGCACGAATGACATTTAATCCTGTCAGAATCTCTCTCGAAACCAGATTCAGCCGGTCCACGAGATTCTGCATAATCTTAAACTTCGGCATGGCAAGGGAGGTAAGAAGCATTACAAATCCAAGAATAACAAGCACCGCAAGCGCGATCACCCATTCCATTCCTGCATGGGTCTGTGCAACCTTAATCACACCACCGATTCCAATGATCGGAGCATAAAGAATCATTCGCAGAAATACTGCAGTCACCATCTGAATCTGCTGTACATCATTGGTACTTCTCGTAATCAGGGATGCCGTTGAAAAATGATCCATCTCTGCATTGGAGTACTGTACAACATTGCGGAATGTCTTATCACGCAGATCCCGTCCGATGGATGCTCCCACACGGGAAGCACAATATCCGACAACCACTGCCGCCATAACCATCAGCAGCGCAAAACCAAGCATCTTTGCTCCGGTGGTCCATAAGTAATGTTTCTGAATGGCATCTACATCCACACCTGCATTTTTATCACAGGAGATCGCATAGGTCACACCCATGGATTTCAATGTAGAAGATCCGATCGCATCAATCTGTCCAGACACCTGCTTTCGCATCTCAAGAATCTGCTGATCCGGTACCTGGCCGGTTGCCAGTGCCTGCATCAGCTGCTTCATATCTACCTGCGTCCCATCCGTTCCCATTTTCCCCGTGAAAGCCTTCTCGTCAATATCGGACTCCTTCATCTGGGACATCTGATATACCATGACGATCGGCTCCAACAGAGACTCATCCATATCGTCAAGCGTATCCTCTTCACAATTTCTCACATAGTTTCCATCTTTTTTCGGCTCCTTATAACAGGCGGCAAATGTTTTCTTTTCCCTGCTGGTCATAAAAAGCTGTGCTGACACAAAATCTTCCTGTGTCATTTCTTCTGGAAGAATATGCTCCACTCCGCTGCTCATGATTCCGACATCGATAATATCCGATGTATACTGTGGCAGGGACAGATCACAAAATGCCTGCATCGCAAGAAAAGCCACAATAACCAGAATCCATTTCCAGTATGGGAGCATGTTTTTAAATATTTTTCCCATGATTTAACTCCTTTTCATATGCATAGCTTTTATACTATCACGAACTGATTTCCAGAACAATTCCTATTATATAAAACTTTTCTTAAATTAAAATGAAATGTGTGGTGCAACCATGGGCACCACACATTTTATGTTCTGATTTTATACTGCTGGAATTATATAACCGGCCTTCTTCATTTCTTTTGTAAAATCATCGACAGACATTCCTGCTTTTTCTGCACCAATTTCCACTGTAATGATTCCATCCTGTACCAGGGATGCATATGCACGAATCTTTCCCTCGCGCTGTCCTTCGATTCGACCTTCCACACGTTCCTCATTCAATTCATCCGCCATTAAAACACGTAATGCCTCACACATAATCCTTTCACTTCCTTTCCATTTTTGCACTTTCTCCATGTTACTGTTTACAATAACCTGGAGCACAACATCTGCAAGATTCTTCTCTCTTTCCGAAAATGCACTCACCCTCAATAAATACTGACGCATCAACGATTCTTCCAGATGATTCGTCAATGCTTTTAGCTGTACATGCATATCCACATCCAGTTCCGATGACGCTATGATCTGCACCGGAAACATCACTCCACTGACATAGTAAATCCCTACTGTTTCTTTTTTACATTCATACCCGGATTTTTCCAGTTCCTGCATCAGCTTCACCGGCTTCCGATCACGAATCAGTGTAATGGTAATCTCCTCTGCCGGAATCTCATCCACATGATTTGGTAATACTTTATACAGGCACGCATACGCAACCGCCTTGTAAAAAGTATCAATGTTCAGCTCATCCTTTGGGGATTTATATTCAAAAATATTATACTTTCGAAAGATCTTCCCGATTTCATTTTTTATCCTGCAGTTTTTCTTTACTTTGACAACCGTACAGTCAATCTGCAAAGGTTTTTCCGTAAGCTGGAACTCATCGGTAAATTCCAGATTTTCTGCATCCTCCAGCAGTT